>Ga0180437_10000065_pt1 | contig 230180 bp, 250 predicted proteins | sample SS_ome_4_FD_132410 | JGI IMG/M metagenome (GOLD analysis project Ga0180437, IMG submission 132410) | Hypersaline lake sediment archaeal communities from the Salton Sea, California, USA - SS_3_D_1 metaG | ecosystem: Environmental > Aquatic > Non-marine Saline and Alkaline > Hypersaline >...
CCCGAAGGCCCCTAGACTTGCATGTCTTAGCCGGATTCTGATAGCAGCAACCTCCTGCAGGATAAACAGGAAATTATAACCACATACGGCCGATTTGAAATTGACTTGAGCTGCTCTCTCTATCATGTACAAAACAATAGTTTTGACACTCATATTTAGTGATGTTTGCTTGTGTTCCTCAGCTTTCCCGAGGATAGAAGTTGTGCCGGAAAAATTTACCGACTTTCTATTGGAGATGATTCACGAATGACTCTAAGAATTTGGTGGTGATTTATAAATGTTGCGTTTTGAGTATACGAAAAACGCAACCTCTCAAAATCTTTGATTTTGAGTTGCTATCGGTTTTAGTATAGTGAAAAGTATCCTCAGTAAATTGTAGTGCTTCGCACAGTTAGCTGAGTTGTATAGAATCAGTTCTATTTCTTGCCTGCTCTCTGGGCTCTCTTTCTTTTGTCTTTTTTCATGCGCTTTCTCTGCCATTTCCAGCGCATCTGCCCTTTCTTTTTCCAGCGTCTTGAACTTCTTTTCATTGTGTATTTGATTAAGATTTGTAGTTAGTTTAAAAGTCTTTTGTTAATAAATGCCCCGGAGGGGATTCGAACCCCTGTCCACGCATCGAAAGTGCGCGATGATTGACCGGACTACACCACCGGGGCGTATAATAGTTAACTTATTGCCTTGTATTTATAAAAGTGGGCCCGCTGGGACTTTCAACGACCGAAGAAATTTGTCTTCGATCATGTTTGAACCCAGGACCTCTGGCTCGCTTAGACGAGTTGTTTAAAACGTGGTCATATAAGACCAGCGCTCTAACCAAGCTGAGCTACGGGCCCACATGCGCCAGCCGGGAATCGAACCCAGGCCACAACGTTGGCAACGTCGTATTGTACCATTCAACCACTGGCGCAAATGTTTGAATGGGCCCGGCCGGACTTTCGCGACCGAAGGGAGTGATCCTTTCGAACTTTCGAACCGGCGACCCACACCTTTCTGAGCTTTAGCTTGTAAGGGTGTTGTCATAGCCGCTAGACCACGGGCCCATAACGTGAGAGGAAATATTATTGCTTTAAAAGGTTTACTATTCACAATACTTTTATATACTATATATTAATATTGAATTCTATGGAAGATAAACTTTTTCAGATGCTTGTTGAAGAGAATGAGATTAGCTGGAAAGCTATAATCTATGATTTGATTAGAAAAGAAGAGATGAATCCTTGGGATATAAATGTCTCTTTATTGTCTCAAAAATATATCGAAAGATTGAAGCAATTGAAAGAAATGGACCTGAAAGTGAGCGGAAAGGTCCTTTTGGCTGCCGCAATTTTATTGAGAATCAAGTCAAAGAAATTAGTTGGCGATGACTTGAATGAGTTTGACAGGCTGCTTGCAGCGACAGATGTTGATGAGGAAGAGTTCTATGACGGTCTTGCTGAAGAATTGAGAAGAGGAGAGGAAAGAGCAATGTATGAAGGCATTGAATTGATGCCTAGGACGCCGCAGCCGAGAAAAAGAAAAGTTTCTGTCTATGATTTGGTCAAGGCATTAGAGCAGGCGCTGGAAGTCAAGAAAAGACGCGTGTTTAACTCTATAAGAGAATCAAATGTGACAATTCCTGAGAATAAGTTTGACATAACTGAGGCAATCAGGGGAGTTTATGCAAAGATTGTGGGCTTGTTCAGAGGACGCAAGGAAAAGCACATTCCTTTCAATGAGCTTGTTCCTTCAGACACAAAAAAAGATCATGTCTATACGTTTATCCCGCTTCTTCACTTGTCTAACGAGGACAAGATAATGTTGGAGCAGGCAGAGCATTTTGGTGAAATCAATGTTAAACTAAAAGGTGGTGAGCAGAATGACGCTGACAAAGGATGAAAAAGAATATTTGAAAGAGATTGTCAAGAAAGAGCTTGACAAGCTCAAAGCAGAGCAAAAAGCTTTGTTTATTCAAATGTCCCCAAATTTTTTAAAGGGAGAACATGAATATAAACACTTCCTAGAGAATTTACTTAAGAAACTGGAGTGATAAGATGGCTAAGAAAGAAGAAGATTCACAAGTGATGCAGCAGAAATATATGGAACTGCAGATGCTTAACCAGCAGTTGCAGCAGGTCCAGCAGCAGCTGCAGACAGTTGAGCAGCAGTCAATGGAAGTTGAGTTTGTAATAGATGCTCTTGAAAATCTTGCTAAAGTTGACGTTGGTTCAGAAGTACTTGTTCCTTTGAGTTCTGGAATCTTTGTCAAGGCAAAACTGCAGGACAATAAGGAATTGGTCGTCAATGTGGGCGGCAATACGACTGTCACAAAGACAATCCCTGAAGTACAGGAAATGCTGAAAAAGCAGGTCAAGGAGCTGCAGAAAGTTAAGGACGACCTTGCTGGCAAGTTCACAGAGTCTGCAAACAAGATGCAGAAGCTTCAGGCAGAGCTAGTGAAAGGAGAATAAGAATATGTTTGGCTTTCTAAAGAAGAAAATTAAGGGAGCGCTCGACAAGTTCACAAAAAAAGTCGAGGAAGAGGCTCCTGAAGAAGAGATTGAAGTCAAGAAAGAAGTAGAAGTAAAGCCAGAAGAAGTAAAAGTTGAAGAAGAAGTTGTAGAGAAGAAAGCAGAGAAACCGAAAGAAGAAGTAAAAGAAGAAGTTCCTGAAGAAAAAATTGAGGGTGTCAAGATAACTTATTTTGTTCACGGCACAACAACTGATAATGAACAAGGCTTGGCAACTGGCTGGGCGCAGGGAGAGCTTTCTGAGCTTGGCATAGAGCAGTCAAAGAAACTTCCAGAGCAAGTTGCTGACAAGAAATTTGATGTTCTGTTTTGTTCTGATTTGAAGAGAGCTGTTGATTCTGCAAATCTTGGTTTCAAGGACAAGTATAAAATCATTCAGGACAAAAGATTAAGAGAGGCAAATTACGGCGATTTTACTCAAAAACCTGCTAAAGAATTCAAGGCAGATCTAATAAAATATGTTGACAAGCAATTTCCTGACGGCGAAAGCTATAAGGAAGTTGAAAAAAGGATTGCAGAGTTCTTGAATTATCTTTATGACAATTATCAGGGAAAACATGTTGCGATTATTGCGCATCAGGCCCCGCAGTTGGCTATGGATGTCTTGCTTAAAGGCAGAACATGGAAGCAGGCATTCAAGGAAGACTGGCGCTTGAAGAAAGCTTGGCAGCCTGGCTGGGAGTATTTTGTTAAAAATAAAGTAAAGATTCCTGAGATAGCTAAGATTGAGGAGGAAGAAATCCCTGAAATCATTGAAGAAGAAGTAAAAGTTGAAGAGAAGCCGGTTGAAAGGCCAAAAGAAGCTCCTAAACCGAAAGTAGAACCAAAACCAGAAGTTAAAGAAGAGCCAAAAGTTGAAGAGAAACCAAAACCAGAGGTTGAAGAGGAGCCAAAAGAGGAGAAAAAAGGTTTTTTCAAGAGGATTACTGAGAAAATAACAACTAAAAAGATTTCTGAATCAAAGTTTGATGAATTGTTCTGGGATTTGGAGCTTGCGATGCTGGAAAATAATGTTGCAGTTGAAGTTATTGAGAAGATAAAGAATGACCTTAAGACAGAGCTGACTGAAAAGCCGGTTCCAAGAGGAAAGGTTGAAGAGACTGTCATCAATTCATTGAAAAAGTCTGTAAGTGAATTGTTTGATGTCAAAGGTGTTGATTTGCTCAAGAAAGCAAAAGAAAAAAAGCCTCTTGTGATTTGTTTTGTCGGAATAAACGGCTCTGGAAAGACAACATCTATTGCAAAAGTGGCTCATATGATGCTGCAGAACAAATTGTCTGTTGTGATGGCGGCCGCAGATACGTTCAGGGCAGCTGCGATTGACCAGCTGCAATTGCATGCAGATAAGTTAGGGGTGAAACTCATAAAGCATGATTACGGCTCTGATGCTGCTGCAGTCGCTTTTGACGCAGTAAAGCACGCAGAGGCAAAGAAAAAAGATGTTGTGTTGATTGATACAGCAGGAAGGCTTCACTCTGACCAGAATCTTGTAGAGGAGATGAAGAAGATTGTGAGGGTCTCTAAGCCTGACTTGATTATTTTTGTGGGGGAGAGCATAACTGGCAATGACTGCACAGAGCAGGCGCAGAAGTTTGACGAGGCGGTAGGCATTGACGGCATAATCCTTTCAAAGGCAGATGTTGATGAGAAAGGCGGTGCAGCCATAAGCGTCAGTTATGTCACCAAGAAACCGATACTATATCTGGGCATGGGGCAGGAATATCCGGACCTTGAACCTTTTGACAAAGAAAAGCTGCTTGCTTCTATTTTTTAGCTGGTTCTAAAACCACTATGAGGATTTTAGTAAGATTTATAAACTAGATATTCAAATAATGCTCTATAGGGGTGGTAGAGCGTATGTTCTACTAAACTATACAGGAGGTAGATAATACAATGGCTAAAAAAGAAATGGATGAAGGAAAAATATTTGCGTTTCTAGCATATTTGCTGAGCATAATCGGCTTCTTGATTGTGATCTTGGCAAAAAAAGACAATAAGTTTGCTATGTACCACGCAAAGCAGTCACTGGTTCTGTTTATAGTATACATCATTGGATGGGTGATTCTCGTGTTCATTCCGTTCCTTGGATGGGGACTTATGCCTATCTGGTGGGTTATAATGCTGATATTCACAATAATCGGCATTGTGAATGCTTTGACAGGAAAGCAAAAGCCTTTGCCAATCATCGGCAAATACGCAACCAAGATAAAACTTTAATTTTTAATTTTTTTATTTTCTTGAATTAAATCTGTAAGTATATTTTAGAGTCAATAAATACTTAAATACTAGGCAGGTCTCTTTTTCAATATTGGCTATTGGGGGTATTAATATGAGTGAAAAAATTATTGATGTACCAGCTAAAGCAGCAGTATATGTAGATAAGGCTTCGCCAGGAGAACTTTTACTTAATTTGAAACATCATTTTGTTATTGTCATGCCTAATGGAGAAGTATATAATCCAAGAAGTGGATTTACTGAAAAGCATGCAAAAGCTTATGCTGAGAAACATGGCGGCATTTTCCTGCCTAAGGTTTTTGGAGTAAAGACAAAATCGCACGAGTTTCGTCATTATCCTTTAGAGGATTTTCTTAAAGCATTTGAATGGACAATACCTAATATGAAAGATGGAGAATTAAAAGAGCTTGCAATGAATCCAGAAACTTTTGAAAAACTGCGGCAAGAAAAAAAGTATATTCATAAAACTGTCTGTCTGCAAGAAGCAGATGAAATGGGGTTTCGGAGTGGACAGCGCGTATTTCATGGGACAATATTAAATGAAGAAACAGGAGAGTGTGCAGCTGCATTTGGCAGCAAGGGGGAAAACCCTTACAATATACAGATGTTTCTTGCTTTTCCTGGTTTTGGATATCGCCATTTTAGTTTTACAGCAAAAAAATTAGTTGCATCAATCAGCACTTTTCAAGATCATCCGATAACTGATGACGAATATGTTGCAGTTTATCAATTATTTGATGAATGGAAAAAGAAAAAAGAAAAAGAACATGAAAATATAGCATTTGTGCTGCAGGATATTTCTAAAGACATATACAATCATCCTATAAGAGTAGAGATGATACAGCCTGCTTTTGATGGAGATGATAATGAATACCAGCGAATACCTGTCTGGGACACTCCTGACCTTGTTAAATTATTCAGGGAAATTACTGACCCGCTTAGCTATACTTTTTCAGAATTAAGAAAGCAAAAACAAGAAAAAAAGAAAGCAGACTTTGAAAAAACAAAAGGCAAGGTTAAAGAATTGTTAAGTCTTGAGGAAATCGCGGCAACTTAATTTTTTATTTTTCAAATTCAACCTCTCCCTGCATGTACACTCCTTTGTGCAGGGGAACAGGTCTCCAGGTATCAATGATTAATTCTGCATTCAGCCATTCTGCAAGCTCATAAGGGTTTCCGATTGTTGCAGAAAGTGCAATCAACTGCACTTTTGGCAATAATTTCTTCAAGACTGTTATGATTATCTCTAAAGTAGGCCCTCTGCTAACATCATTCATGAGATGAATCTCATCAATCACAACTAAGCTGACAAATTTCAGCCAAGGAGAATGATGCCTTATCAGACTGTCTAGTTTTTCTGCTGTGCAGATTATCAGGTCAGCATCTATCAGGCTTGTTTCAGAGCTGTCATAGTCTCCAATAGAAAGGGCAATCTTGAACAAGTGCCCATATTTTCTCTTGAATTCCTTGTGTTTTTCAGATGCAAGCGCGACCAACGGAACTATGTATATTGCTTTTCCTTTGCCTTCAATAATGTTTTTTGCAGCAGCCATCTCTGCAATCAGTGTCTTTCCAGATGCAGTCGGTGTGCAGACTAAAAGATTCTTTCCTTTGAAAAGGCCTGCTTTTATTGCTTTTTCCTGCGCAGGTCGTAATTCTGTGATTTTCTCTTTCTTAAGCACTTCAAGTGCTTTTTCAGGCAGTTCTTTAAGCATGTTTATTCAGAATTAGTCTTGATTTAAAACAGTTTCGGGCGAGCCTGTGAACCGCGTTATAGAATATGCCTTGCCGTCAGGACACTTGCATATCGCATATTCGTTATAGTCTGTTCCCACGTATTTTGCTCTTTCTGTGCCTCCGCATTTGATTGCTCCGCACATATCCTGCTCATCCCAATGGACGTCTCCTGTAATCAGTTTCTGGAAAGCGCTTTTTTCATATCCTCTTGACATGTCATCTAATAGCACGATTCCAAGTATAGCAATTATTGCTACAACATCAAGAATAATTAACGCCAGTTTTTTTTGCTCACTGTTCATTTTAATAAGGGCTGTACTTGTCTGTCTGGAAGGTTGTGCCGTCAGGGCATTGGCAGATTGCGTTCTTTCCAAAGGTTATCTCTCCCATCTGCATCTCCCCTATCTCTATTGCGTCAGTGCCGCAAGGCCCTCTTGCGCAAGGGTTATAATACGGCATATAGACTTCCTTGTTTCTGTGGATGACTTGCTGGTATGTCACTGCTCCTTCTGAGCTTGTCTTGAAAAAAAGAACAAGTCCGATTATAGCAAAAACTAGCACAGTTAATAAGATAATCATAGCTGTTTTTTGTGTGTCCATTTTACTTCTCTATCTTGACATAAGCAGGCTCTTCATACACTGGATATGGCTGAGGGCACTGGCACGTCACCTGATCCGTATATCTTGTGATGCGGACCGGCATTGCAAGCCCTCCGTCAGGGCACACAAATCTCGCGCACGGGTTTGAATAAGATGCCTTGCCATACACATATGAATATGGTATCTTTTGCTGGCCTGAAATCATGCCTGTTGTTACGCCGTCCAACAATAGGACAACCCCTACAATTGCAGTTACTGCAATCGCTGTAAGGGCAAGTAGTGCTTTGATTTTAGTTTCCATTTTAATTGACTATATAACCTCCTCCTGAAGGTATTGAGTGAACCATTGGCACAGTCAACACCACTTCTGGGTTTTCTGGGCAGTAGCACCTTACGACCTGGCTGAACCTGTCCCAAGGGCTTATTCCGCCTGCTGTTTCAATGAATATTGCATGGCCTTCTTCGCAGGGTATGTATTCGCAGGCTTCTTCTGGATAACTGTATTGTATCATCACATTATTGAATCCAGTCCTTGCATTTCCGCCTGCAAAGGTGTATTGCCCTACTATGCTTGCCTTAAGAATAAAGCCTGAAACCCCAATAACTAGTATCATTGCAATAAGAATGACTATTCCTTGCTTGTTTTCCAAGTATTCACCTCTTTAATAGAATTCTTTATAATGTGTATATAAAAACTTTTCGTTTTTAGTCTTGAGTGAAAAACAATGTTTATATACTACTACCCTGCTTTGTTGCTTAAAAAGGGGTGGTTGAGTAATGTTTGCAATATTTTCTATTCACGGACAAGAGGGCATGCCTTGTTCTCCCACCAGCCAAAGTCGAGATTTCTTCTCGCAATTACAAGGTTTTTTTCTCCCTCTTGTTCGTCCTTAAGTCTTATCCCTTAACAAAACCTAACCTTAATAAATAAAAACAGTTTTCTTCTGGTCATGGATGAGCCAAAGATAGTTTTAGACCAGTCAACATTCAAGGCACTGGCAACTGGCACGCGCGTAAAGATCCTGAAGACCTTAGAGAAAAGAAGGCACACACAGTCAGAGCTTTCTACAGTTCTTGATATGTCAGTTCCGACTGTAAAAGAGCACTTGAATGCCTTGGTTGATGCAGGCCTTGTGAAAAGGCATGAAGAAGGAAGAAAATGGATTTATTATTCTTTGACAGAGAAATCAAAATGCGTCCTTGATCCTGAAAGGAAAAGACTGTGGATTGTTTTAGGATTTTTTGTCTTGTCTGCAGTTGGAACCATCTTGAGTGTCAAGAAATACTTGACAAAGCCTGTGGTGATGGGTGCCAGGACATTTGCAGCCAAAGAAGCTGCTGTGCAGGTTGCTGTTGACTCTGCAGAAGAAGCTGCAGTTGAGATGATCCAATCAGAAGCAGTTCCAACAGCTGCAAAAGCAGCTCCAACACTTGCAGATGCAGTTCCGCAGGCAGCTCCAGAAGCGATTAATCAGGCTGTTGTCTCTTCACAGCCGCCTTATGTTATGATTGGGCTTATTGTGCTGACTGTTATATTATTCATACTCGCTATATATTTCTATAAGAGAAGTAAGTTAGGCAAACCCCTTAAGAAAAAATAAGGTATTTATATATGCGTGTCTTTCTAGCTTAATATCACACTTGGAGGATGATATTTATGAAAAACAACAAAACACACATGCTTTTTGGTGTTGCCATCTTTTTAGTGGTATTGGCAACATTTGCTTTGGTTTACACGCAGTACCAAAGGCCTATCACCATAACTCAGGCAGGTCCTGAAGGTGAGGGGATTGCAAAGATATCTGCGTCAGGTGATTCAGAATTGTCTGTAATGCCTGATGAGGCGACTATGAGAATAAGGGTTGAGACAAAATCAACTACAGCCAAGGAAGCGCAGGATAAAAACTCAAATATAATGAATCAAGTGCAGTCTGCCTTGAAAAGAGCAGGAATAAAGTCAGATGATATTGAGACAGATTATTACAATCTTTATCCTTGGACAGAGTGGGATCCTGATGAGCACAAGCAGCGTGAGATGGGCTTCAGGGCGTATCACACAATAAAGGTTAAGACAACTGATTTGGACAAGGTTGGAGACTTCATCAGCGTTGCGGTTGATGCAGGCGCCACACGTGTTGACAGCATAAGTTTTGGCTTGAGCGAGGACTTTGAAGAAGAAGTCAGGAAAGACGCGCTTCAGCATGCAGCAAATAATGCGAAAGAAAAGGCAGAGACCATTGCAGAAGGCCTTGGAGTTCGGCTTGGAGCATTGCTTTCTGTAACAGAGTCATCTTTCAATTACGGCCGTGTTTACAGCACTGGCATGGAAGAAATGGCAGTCAAGGCAGACGGAATGCCTTCGCCTGCTCCGCCTATAGCGCCTGAAGAAGTTGAAGTGAGAGCCACTGTCGGCGTGTCTTACAGGATTGCATAAAATGAAAAGAATATTTTTTTTATTTTTTCTTCTGCTAGTAGCTGGTTGCGTGGTCAAACCTCCCTCCTATATCTCGGGGTTTTGCAATGCAGATGAGGACTGTGTCCCAGATGCATGCTGTCACGCAACTGGTTGCATCTCTTCAGACCAGAAGCCTAAATGCGATGAGGTGTTCTGCACAACTGTTTGCATTCCAGATACACTGGACTGCGGAGGCTATTGTGCTTGCGAAAATAACAAGTGTGTTGCGCATTATGCAGAAGGCTCAGAAATAGTTTGATTATTCTTTCTTTAGCCTGTACCAGCCATAACAGGCAGCCGCGCAGCTGGCAGCCCATATAATCAGAGGTATTTCCCAGGGAAATCCTTTTTCTTCTTCAGGTTTGCTTGCTGTTATGCGCGCAGCTTCATCAGATGATTTTCTGATATGTTCCAGAGTTGAAAGGTATTTTTTGCTTACAGACAAAGGAATATCCTGTCGTGCAATCGCAAACTTTATCTGCATCTGGTTGTATTCAGAAACAGCCTGGTTTTCTTTGGTTAGCTCTCTTAATTTTCTTAAATAACCTGCATCAGTGTATTTCAGGCCTTTTATCTCCAGCAAAGGACGTACATAATGGCATGCAATTATTTCATCCATCCTTTCTTTATTTGATTCCTGCTTTATTGAATTAAGGTATTCAATCCTTGTCAATGCCCTTGATATGATATAACTTGCGGCGTCCTTGTAGTCATCCCAGTCTGTCTTGTCAGGATGCTTGTGAAGATATTCTATTGCTTTTCTTAATGTGTGATACCTGTGTTCTTCTCCTGCATTGACTTTTCCAAAGATGCTGTCTTCAAAGTCTTCTGTGAATATGATGTGCTTGTCTTCTCTTGCAATGTTCATTGCCTGAAGCATGTCAAGAGTGAATACCTTGTTCTTGTCTTTTATCTTGAATTTCTTCTGCCTGCAGGATCTTTTGCCTTTGGAGTATACAACAGTTGCGTTTCCATCTCCTGTATAGCAGAACACCAAAGATGTGGTTTTTCGCGCTTTTTCAATAATATAATCTGGTACTGAAAACTTGTCACATGCGATAGGGTGTATGTGAAAGAAATAATCTGGCAGCATGTTCAGGTATTTATTCCATTTTCTCATGGAAAATCCGTCTATTATGTCATCTAAAACATCTGCTAAAAAGTCCTTGTTGACTTTTTTCCCTTTTTTCAGTTTGTCAATCTCAGAAGCAGCAAATTTGTTTAAAGTATAACTTCCAGGATTTGCTTTTACTCTTTGCTTATAGTCGTCTTCAACAATTTTTCTTGCTGCAGCAAGTGTTTTTTTGTCGTGAGTGCCTTCTCTTATCTTTTTTGAATGCTTTATGCCCTCAAAATCATAGTTGGTATGGTCTTTTATTTTGAGTTTCTTTTTTTCAATGTTTACGTGACCATTGACTTCTCCTACGTGCTTGAAGTCTTTTATCATCAGGTCGGCAATCTCACCAATATTCTTTTCTTTTAGCTTGTGCAGAAATACCACTTGGTCTGCTTCCTTGTCAGGAGAATCTTTGAAAGGAAGTTGTATTGCGGCACAGCCTGGCAGAAGTCCGCTAGCTAAAAGAAATGCAGCTCTTGTCCATCTATTGCTGTAAATCTGCGATAGTGCGCCTATTGTTCTCTCTAGCATCTTATAGAAAATAATGACAGTCTTGGTATTTAAAGCTAATGTTTTTTAATCACTCTCCAGTAAGTACTTATGAGAATTCTGCAAGTATCTTGTCCTGTTCATTATCTTTTGCTTTTTTGTTCTGCTTCATCTTTTTGATAGAATTCGCAATCACGATCTCGCGCATGTCTTCATATTCTGTCAGTTTCTTGTTTTTCTTCATCTCTTCAGTGCTGATCAATGTATCGCCTCTTTATGATAATGCCCCCGCCGAGATTTGAACTCGGGTCATCGCCTTGCTCCCAACACCCTCAAAAGTCAGGTGGGTCGAGAGGGCGATATGATTGGCCGGACTACACCACAGGGGCATAAAAGTGTGAAACAGCAGTTGTTTTAAAAAAGTTTTGAATAAATTTATATATCAGTTTTGTTTTATCTGGGCAAAAGAGGTTGATATCAATGAATGAAAGACATTGGAGCTTATTGATTATGGCTGTAGTAGTCATTGTTGCAATTCTTGGTCTTGTATTGCTGTTCAAGGGCAGTGCGCAAGGGCAGGCAACAAGAGTATACCAATACAAGGTTGCGCAGACAAGCGCGCCTCCACAAGGCCTGCCGCAGGGTATATACGAGCCGACATTCGTGCCTTCAGCAGGAAAAGCAGCAGTCCTGCCTGTTCAAGTAAAGCAGGAATCAATAGAGCAGCTATCAGAAGAAGAAAGAGCGCTGTATGAGCAAAGGCTTGAGGCAATGAAAAGATCATATAGATGATTTTTTTTTATTTCTCTTTAAATGCCTTGCTCACTTTTGTGCTCCAGAAAGAAGGCAGCTCATTTGTTATGAATCCCTTGTATTTGTCTGAGTGTATATATGTTATTCCTTTCATTCCCTTGAATTCTTCAAAATCATTGTCCACTGCTTCATAGATTTCCTTTATTTTCTTTCTTTCAAAGTCTTTCTGCATCAAGGAGGACGGTTTCATCACCAGGAAATCTGCCTGCCGCAATACGTTGACTTCCAGATTTGAGCTGTTCTGTGTTATGAACAAGATGCTGAGGTTCTTGTGCCTTGCAATCATCAATAAGGATGACAATACCTGGTTCGCATTTGACATGGATTTTCTTGAGCTGAAGCTTATTCCGCTTTCATCTATCAAAACTATTGAATCATTCTCTATCTCTTCTGTCTTGTCAACTATATTTATCCAGGATGGCATGTCTTTTGCATTAAAACCGATTGCATAGACTGGTTTTTTTGTTTTTGCATGCAGGTTTTCCAATAATTTCAGCCCTATTGCGCTTTTTCCTGTCCCTCTTGCCCCTAATATTATGCCTATCGAACTTTCTGAGTTTAGTATGAAGTTTTCAAAGGTCTTTGCTTTTCCTTTCATTGCTTTTATTTCTTTCAGGCCTGCAAATCTCGCTTTTGTCTTGGGCCTCTTGATTTTTGTCTTTTTTATTGCTGGCTTTTCTTTCTTTTCCTGCACTTTTTTTGTGGTGAACATCACTGCAGAGCCTATCCCGCTCAGCATTGCATAAAACCCTTTCAAGAAATAAATCGTGATTTTGCTTGCAAGAATCACTGTGCTTCCTGCGTAATGTGGTATTCCTTTTTTCTTTCTTGCCATGAAACTGCATATAAGAAGGAGGTATTTATGCTTTTCTATTCAGCACTATCTTGATTATTTTAAGTGTTCCGTTATGGTTTTCATACTCTTTTTTTGTCTCAATCAGTTCTATTCTCTTTTTATGGATTGGAGAATCAACTACCAATGTTTCAAACTCTCCGCCTTCTCCTGCTACGTTTATCTTGTATTCTTTTTCCAGCTTTTCCAGGTCTTTCAGCATGTTTTCATTTAATTTTCTTCCAAGCCAGGATTCGTCCAGCGGATATGCTGCTATTCCTGTTATTATTACTTCAAATTTATCTTTGATTAAGTCTTTCATCAGCTGCATCTGGTTGATTTTCCATAATGGATTGAATACTTTCAGGCCAAGTTCATCGCATATCTTTTGTATTCTTGATGCCTGATATGTAGAAGCAACTGCGCCTGTAACAATTCCTTCAATCTCGTATTTATCTTTTGCTTCTTGTATTGCTTTCTTAAGGTCTTCAAGCTCTTTTTCTTTCTCTCCTTTTGTCTCAACCACAATCAAAGGTATTCCTAATGCTTCTGCTTGTTTTTCTATGAATTCAAAAGCAGGAACATGAAACATGTAAGATTCAGGATTCAATGATTTTAAGGCTATCAGGCAAACTATTTCGTGCTCTTTCATCGCTTTATACAAAGCATAAGTGCTGTCTTTTCCTCCGGAAAATAATGCTCCTAGTTTCATGAGAACAAGTTGAGTTTGAAGTTATTTAAAGGTTGCCCCCCATTTGCTTTTTTGCATCGGCAAGGAACAAGTTTACATAATCTGCCTTGCCGGTGACATATTCTTTTGCAGTCAAAGGTCCGTTGCACATGGCAAAACCGCCCTTCAATCCAAGATGCGAGAGGATGTGCAGCATCAGAGGTGTGGCTCTTGTAAAGATCAATTGATCCAGGTCTCCTGATTTTGCCAATGCAACTTTTTCTTTTGAACTGCAGTTCTCTGGCGGTGTCAAGACAAGGTTCTGTCTGCAGACAATCGGTCTTGCAGGATAGATATCGCATAAATCCTTTTCAAGGAAAGGGCATGGCACAGCTTTTTCAGAATAAAATGAACTGACTGCAGAACTTACTCCTTCTCCTGCTTCTCTTAATCCATAAGTAGTTTCCTGCATTGTCTGGTCATATTCATAAGGGTCTATCTTTGCTCTCCAGGCAGGATATTTGTCTAGAAATCTTTTTTTAATATCTGGATGCTGTTCAAGATACTCTCCCATCAGGAATACTTCTGGAAACATTATAGAAATGGGCTGCGAACAGCATGCAGAGCACCCTGCAGAGCAGGTAATTGGGCTGCCTTCTTCTGCAAATCTTTCTTTTGCTTTCTCTATGACTGTGTCTATTCTTTCTACAATCGTATCCAGGACCAAAGCATACATGTATGCTTGTTTCTTGAACTTTAGCCTGCCAAGATCTGGAAATTTATCTGTATTGCCACGCAGAAAATTCTTTACCCTGCCGACCAGTTTCTTGTGTTCAGGCTTTTTTACTTGTAAAATTCCCATAACTAGAATTAAATTTTATTGATTTAAAAAGTTTCTTGAAAAGAGGACGCCGGCGCCCGGATTTGAACCGGGATATCCTTGCGGAAACAGGATTTCCAGTCCTGCGCAGTTTCCTGCCCACACGCTCGCTAAGCGCTCGCGTGGGTACCAGGTTGTGCCACGCCGGCATGAAAAATAGTGGCGGCGCCGAGACTTTCAGCGACCGAAGGAAGTTGAACCCTTCAAGTCCATTTGAACTCGGGACCCCTGCGTTGCACTGCTTTCTTAATCATAGGCAAGATGCCTCATCGCTCAAGAAAAGCATTCATGAGCGCAGTACTATACCAGGCTAAGCTACGCCGCCATACACCTCTTAAAATTAGAAGGCCTTTTTAAAAGTTATCATTCCAGAGAATCTTTTATGTCCTTATGTATCTTTTTCATCTCTTCTTCTGGGAGTTTCTGATGCGGCCATCGTCCTAAGCCGTCTCCTTTTAGTCTGGGTATTATGTGAAGATGGAAGTGGAATACGTCCTGGCCTGCATCAGCGCCATTGTTCTGCACGATGTTAAAGCCGGCAACGCCTGTCGCTTTTTTCACTGCTTTTGACACTTTTTTTGCGACTTTTGCAAGCTCTCCAAGTGTATCATCAGGCATATCAAGTATTCCTTCGTGGTGCTCTTTTGGAATAACTAATGTGTGCCCTTTGTGCACTGGATTTATGTCCAGGAATGCAAGTATCTTGTCATTTTCATATACTTTCTGGCAAGGAACGTCTCCTTTTACAATCTTGCAGAATATGCAGTCTTCCATTTAACTCACCTCAGTGTTTTTTTGAACCAGTCGATTATGAATTTTATTGATTTTTTGTTAAATGCGTGTCCTTCGTCAGATGCAATTCTTAATTGTGCGTTTGCTGCTTTTGCAATAGCTTTGGCCTGGTTAACGCCTATCAATTTGTCTTTTTCTCCGTGTACAACCAAAAAAGGAATCTTTATTCTCTTGATATAAGAAAGCATGTTGTGCTTCATTACGTCTTCCCAAAATGTATACTTTATGTTTTCCTTGCGATCATTTAGCCGCATCCCTGCAACACCATTTTTTTTCCAATTTTTGAATCCTTGTGTGCCAACTAATATCTTTATTGCTTTTGTTTTGTCATATGCAGCAGATATAGTGACAAGTGATTTTATTCTGCGGTCTTTTGTTGCTGCCATGATTGCTGCAGATCCCCCAAAGCTGTGGCCAACAAGCCCTATTTCTTTCTTGTCGACCTGCGGCAGAGAGTATGCTGCGTCTATTGCAGAACTAATTTCAGTTGCTTGCTGGGACAATGTTATGTCCTCAAACTTGCCTTCACTCTTGCCTCTGCCTGCAAAATCAAATTTTAATGCAATAAACCCTTCATTGTATAATGTTTCAGCAAGATCAACTTTGTTGTACTCGTCTTTGTTTCCTCCTATTCCATGGCAAACAATGACTGTCGGAAATTTAAGCTTGTATTTGTTCTCAGGAATATAAAGGTCTCCCATTAGTGTTTGTCCTTTATTGTTCTTGAAGCTTATCTCTTTTTTCATTTTAGAACAGTCTTAAGTTCTGTTAAATCATGAATTTTGTCAGGATAGTCTCTTGAGTCTCTCCTGTCGACTAATACTGATTTTATTCCTGCATTTTTTGCGCCTTCCATGTCTGTCGGCATGCTATCTCCGACCATTAAGGCGTCTGCTTTCTTGACTTTAAGTTTCTTTAGAACGCCGTCAAATAATTCCTTGTCTGTCTTCAAGTGCCCTGTTTTCCAGCTCAAGGCAACTGCGTCAAAATACTTGCCTAAATCAAATTTCTCTATGACTGGCTCTACAGAATTATTCGGGCAGTTGGATACAATCGCTAATTTATAACCTTCTTTCTTCAATGCTTCAAGGATATTTATTGTTTCAGGGTATAATTTGGCCAGTAATTTGTTCTTGTTCCAGACACCTATTAATTTGTCTATTATGAACGGCTTTGGGTCAACATTCAGTGCCTTGCAGACTTCTGTGAAGGCAGTTGCCTGGTCTTCATACGGTTTTCTCATGAGCACATGCTCTGTCTTGATGACAAATTCAGAGAATTTCATCCTTACACGCAGTATATTGTACGTCTGCCTTAAAGGAGAATAAGTCCCGTTTTCTGCAAGTGTCCCCCAAAAATCAAATAATATAGCTTTTACCATTTTCCCCCTATTACTGCAGTATTGCTTCTCCTTTAAAAAGGTATCGCTGATTAAGATATGGACTGGCCGAGATTTGAACTCGGAGCCTCCGCATTTTTGGAATGCTTAAGCCAATGCGGCGTTATATTTCCCCATGCTAGATTTAGTTATACATGTCCAGGTTTAACTACCGGCCCTTAAAAGTCAATAACTAGAATTTGATTTAAATAAATATCTATTTCCTCACTGCCAGCCGTATATCCCCGGCATTCACTGTCTTTCTGCCGGCGTGTTTTGAGATCTTTACTGCTTGTGCAGCTATCTCCATTGCTTTGTCTTCAAGAACTTCTACAAGAACGTCTAATGCGTCAGAACTGATCCTCTTTGCTCCTGACTGCATCATTATCCTGGCAAGCGGAGCCTTCGGAATAATTGTAGATCTCTTTACTGCCATAATTAAAAAGTATCCCCCTTTGGTCTTGGTAACTTCTTTTAAAAAGAACTTATTTATATACTTTTCTAAAATTTATCAGAGTTGGTTGTTATTTCGACATATTTAAATATTTCAAACCAGCCTTAAGCTAAAATGAAACATCCAAATGAGAAAATAATGCGTGAACTGATTGAATACACTCGCAAGAAGCCTGGAAATATGAGGACAGGTTGTTTTATTGTAAAAGGCAATAAGATAATGGCAAAAGCAATCTCTACAGTGGTGGTAAATCAAGACCCGACTGCTCATGGAGAGATGAATGCGATTAGGAAATTCTGCAGGGCTCAAAAAAGCTATAGTTTAAGAGGTTGCTGGATTTATTCTACGCAGATACCTTGTCCTATGTGCGCTTCTGCAATTGTTTGGGGAGAGGCTGCAGGAGTCGTTTACGGCTGGGACGGCAGGCATGCCTGGAAAAAATTGAATATTAATCCCCGGACAATACTTAAGACAGCAAAAAAGAAGATTAAATGTTACGGCCCTTTTTTAGAGAAAGAGTACTTGAAAATAAAAGGGTATAGAAAAAAATAATTTTATTTCATCTTCTGCAGGTATCTCACTGCTTCCAATAAAGCAACACAGCCCTCACCAGCAGCAACTATTATCTGCTTCTCTATGCCGTCATTCACGTCTCCTGCTGCATAGATTCCAGGAACAGACGTGGCCATTTCTTTGTCTGTGATTATCTCTCCCCATTCATTCTTCTTTACTATGTCAATGAACTGCGTGTTAGGAATCAGGCCTATCTCTACAAATACGCCGTCTGTTTTCAGGCTTTTTTTCTTGCCGTCTTGCTCGTATTCAAGCCCTTTTACAAACTTATCTCCTGTTATTGCTGTTGTGCTTGCTTTTGGGATTATCTCCATGTTTTTCATCTTGTTTAGCTTGTCCAGAAGCACAGGCTCTCCTTTTACTTTATCTTCTTTGACAAGCATATACATCTTCTTGGCATATTTTTCAAGTATCATTGCTGCCTCTATTGCAGAATTGCCGCCCCCTATTATGGCTACATTCTTGCCTTTATACAAAGGAGCATCGCATGTTGCGCAGTATGTGACTCCTTTTCCTGTTAATTCTTTTTCTCCAGGAACCTTAAGATGCCTTGGCTGTTTTCCAGAGGCGATTATGACTGTTTTTGATTGGTATGTCCCTTTGCCTGTCTTGACCTCAAATACCTTGTTTTTCTTTTTTACTGCTGTTACAGGCTCCTGCTCATGCACTTCTATCTTGTAGTCTTTCAGGTGCTCTTCAAATTTTTCAACTAATTGCTCTCCTGTCATCAGATGAAAGCCCAGGTAGTTCTCCACTTCTGTGCTCCAGATTGTCTGCCCGCCGATGTTTTCTGTAAGAACTATGAAATTTATCTTCTGCCGTGCAGCATAGATTGCTGCGCTAAGGCCTGCTGGTCCTCCGCCGATGATTATTGTATCATAAATCATTTTACGATTATGTTTGCTTTTTCTCCTTCTCCCATCTCTATTGCTCCGCCAGTATAGACAATTGTGGGAACTCCTGTTATTGGCGGTGCTGTCATATTTGCTTTTTGTGTCGCGTTTGTTGCATTAATTTTTTTCTCGCTTGGTGTTGCTGTGATGTTTTCTTCTGTCTTGTTCTCAGGTAAATCAGGTATAACTGTAATTTCCTGCTTTACTTCCACTATTGGCTTTTTTTCTTTTGTCTTGTTTATTCCTGCCAATTCTTCTGCTGGTGGGACGCATGCTATTACTAAAAGTAATAGGCTTATTATCGCTATAAGATTTATCGCTTTCATATTATCTGCTTTAGAAATGGATTATTTAAACTTTTTTATTCTATACAACAAATATACTCCCAGAATGAACATTGGAATATTCAAGCACTGCCCCATTGTCAAGGGCCCGACCATTATTTCCGGCTCTCTGACAAATTCTGTGAAGAACCGGAATACAGAATAAAGCACCAGGAACCATCCTATGAAATAGCCGTGCGCTTTTTTCTTGTTTCTTTGGATGAACAAGAATGCAAATATGACTAAATCATATGCAGCTTCATATAATTGTGATGGATGCCTGAATCCTTCTGCAGAGGGAAACTTGATTCCCCAGGGCAATGAAGTTATTCTTCCGTATAATTCTCCGTTGATGAAATTTCCAATCCTGCCCAAGACCTGCGCCAAGGCCAAAGGGACTACAAAGATATCACAAAGCTGCAAAAAACTTATTTTTTTCTTTCTTGCAAATGCATATCCTGCGATTAGAACACCTGCTAATCCGCCGTGAAAGCTCAGTCCCCCGTGCCAGATAGCAATTATTTCTGAAGGATTTGATAGATAATAAGATGGATTGTAAAAAATGACCTCAAATAATCTTGCGCCGATTATCAATGCTGCAACCAGCCAAATAAGAAGGTCATCTAATTCTTTTAAGGAAATAGGCAGTTTTTTGTTTTTAACAGCTGCCCGCGCATAAAGATAGATGATGATAAAGCTCAGGACATACATCAAGCCATACCATCTTATCTCCAGCGGACCTAATGATAATATTACTGGATTTAGATTATGAGTCCACATCTTACATCTTTTGTATTATCAATGTTATATAAATCCTTGCAATTGTTAGTGCAGGTATAAATAAAAGAAGTCCGAGGATGACTGCCAGAGAGAAGTTGATTGTGAAAAGGTATGTTATCAGCATCTGCAGTGCAAGAAGATATATTGCGAATATCAGCACAGAAGGCAACAACTGTCTTATCCTGCTTTTTCCGATGTAAAGGCTTTTCCTGACACTCAGCTTGACATATGATATCACTGCAAAATAAGCAATAAGTATCAGCAAAAACGTGAGTATTATGTTCAGCGCTCCTGAGGGCTCTGCCTGTGTTATTGTGGTGATGAGGATTTTTCTTATCTCTATCACAAAGCCGAGAACATAATAAAGCACAAATAGCAGGAACCAAATGATGTTTACCCGCAGGAATTTCTTCAGGTAATCCATGTACTTGATTTTTTTGCCAGTGAGCTGCAGGGCTATTTTCCAGTTAAATGCCTGGAAAAGGCAGTACAGCAAATAGACAGTGATTCCTAAAATCAGCAAAAGAATCAGCGTGTTGTAAAAATAAGGCTTTATGCTTTCTGAGACAAGCACAGAGAGCATGCTTTTGCCTTCTCTTGTGGCTGCTGCTACTGCATCTGTCCCTAATGCTCCTATTGTCTGGATGTGCAGCATCAATTTTGCGTATATAGGCGCAGTTGCAAAGCCATATGCAAGAAGCAGCAGTAAGTCCATCACAGAACTTATCAAGAACCATTGCTTGTGCTCATACGCTGTCCTGAAGGCGCGCTTTAGCGCAGGAATCTCTTTCATGCTAATGTATTTATCAGTGTTTCAGCTGCTGGCGTGGGAAAAAGAAAATCAAGATTGGATATGACCCACGCTAATATGATTATTATAATCAAGATTATAATAATAAGAACAATGTTTTCTTTCTTGGCCATGCTTATAACATTCCAGTGAAGTATAGTACAAGCACAACAATCACAATCATCGCGATTATGCCCCAGATTGCAAGTTTTATTTCATAACCTGTGCCAGGCTCATAAGCGCAAATTGCGGGTTTTGGCTTGAACTTTAATTTAGGTTTGGCTCTTTTTGCTTTCTTTCTTTTCTTTTTCTTTGCCATTTATACACCCCTCTTTTTTATTTAAATATAAAGTTCCTATTTAAAAACTTTTCTATTATATTGCTGCCTGCGGAGTTCGCATATTAATGTGCGTATTCTGATAAATCTGGGTTACAAGTGACTTCAGCAGCCGAATGAAGCGCGGCAATGTTATATATGTTTGACAAGCGCCTTGTTCATCCATTTTGCCTTGATGAGATCAATCAATAAATAATGCTCTATCTTTGTCAAGGTACTGCTTATTTCCAAAGAATGGAGTGTTGCCTCTTCAACTGCCTTGGCAAACAGTATCTTGTTGATTTTTGCAGGGTCGTGGTTTGGGTCCAGTATTGTCTTTGCAACTTCCTGGCCAGAAATAATTGCCTGGTACATGCCCTCTCCTGTAAGACCTGATGCAAATCCGCCTGCATCTCCTGCAAGGAATATCTTTCCAAACTTGTGCCCCTGATAATCATAATTGATTGTGTGCGCCTGGAATTCTGAATTTTCCATGTTGAACTGTTTGCACCATTTGTCAAAGCTCTTTTTTACTGCTGCTGTTTTAAGTTTATAGTCAAGGTCTGCGCCAGAGCCTATTGAGGTTGTTTTAGAGTAAGGGAAAATCCAGGCATATGAAGGCCCGAACTTATCTGCATCAAAGAATAATTCAAGATTTTTGAATCTTTTCGGCACAATGTACTGGAATGCTGCCAGTACTTTCTTGTTCTGCAGTTTTAGGTGTTTTCTTACTATGCTGTTGGCACCATCAGCTCCTATCAAATTCTTGAAATATATTTTCTCTTTTGTTTTAATGAAATTATTCCCAATTGAATTTACTGCTGTTCCTGCTTGTATCTCTGCCCCTGCTTTTCTTGCTTTTTTTGCAAGCCACTTGCCAAGGTCTTTCCTGTCGATTGTCGCCAGGAACGGCTTTTTCATCTTTATTTCAGCAGAGTCTTTTGGGGCGTGCACAATGATTTTCTTGAAAGTCCTTTGATACAATGATTCTGGGACAAGCTTCATGTTCTTGAGTGTCAGTCCTCCTGCGCATACCTTGTCTCCTATCACTTCTTTTTTCTCAAGAACAAGAACATCTTTTCCTTCTTTAGCCAATATTTCTGCAGCGCTCAAGCCAGCCGGGCCTGCGCCTATTATGATAACCTCTTTTTTCATATGCAGATATACCTGATTTCTAGTATAAAAACCTTACTAGAAAAACTTATAAACAAAGAAGCAATAACTAATGGCATGCACGAGGGGTTTATTGCGCAGGAAATAATTGACAAGGCCAAAGAGCAGGGCAATGTCAAGAAGATTGTTGTTGAAGTAGGTGATTTGGCACATCTGCCTGCAGAAGATTTAAAAGAAGCATTGCAAAAAAGAGTTGACTGGGATATAGAGATAAAAAAAGTTCCTGGCCTTGTTGAATGCAAGTGCGGTTACAAAGGAGAGCCAAAAATCTTGGAAAAAGCTCATGATCTCACGTTGTTTGAATGCCCGAAGTGCAAGAATGTTCCTGCAAAGATTTTAGAAGGAGAAGATATTGTGTTAAAAGACGTGGTGGTTGAATAATGTGCTTGGCAATTCCTGGAAAAATCGTGAAGATTGACGGCGATACTGCTGTTGTTGACTATGAAACTGAGACAAGAAAAGCAAGTGTTTCTTTGATTGATGATTTAAAGGTGGGGGATTTTGTGATTGTTAATGCCGGCTTTGTTATGACTAAGGTTCCTGAAGAGCAGGCCTTGAAATCACTTGAAGCTTGGAAAAATGCTGGAAAAAATGATTGATACTCCTGAAATGGTTTTTTTTAAATATGCTTATCCGTGCAGTGATGAGCTGGTGCGGCTAAAGACAATCAGTCCTGCGCAAAAAGATCTGCTGGATTATTTTTTTGATAATAATAAAGCTCCTAAGAGAAATCTTCTAGAGGTGTGCTTTCCTAATGCGATAAAGCGGCTGAAGCGTTTTGCTGACGATGAAGATTACTGGACTGTTGATAACATAAGAGAGTATTTTATTGTGCATCATAACAAGATAATTGATGATAGAGAAGGTTCATATGCTTCCTGCACCCGGCATATGAGAGAGCTGTGCAAGGTCAGGTGCGGCAAGATATCTGACATAGAGGATATCAATGGCAATATAGTGTATATTGTAAGGTATAATCAATTTGAAGAGACAAGAGTTTCAGGAAGATACCTGCCAGATGCCAAAGTTAATGACCGGATTTCTGTTCACTGGAGGTTTGCAATAGAGAAATTATGAAAGTGCTTTGTTTCGGCAACGAGTTTGTTGAAGAGGATTCTTTGGCAAAAAAACTGGCAGATGAATTAAAGATAGATGGTGTTGAGTTCATCAAATGTGATTCTCTTAATGGAATAAAAGGAGATGTTGTGATTTTAGATGTTGTTAAAGGATTAGATGAAGTTAAACTGATTCCGTTGGATAAGATAAAAGATTTTCATCCGGTCTCTATGCATGATTTTGACTTAGGCACAGAATTAAAGCTAAGAAATGCAGTTGGGGAGATAAATGCTGTTAAAATAATCGGTATTCCTATGCAGGGTGACGTGGAAAATATAAAGCAGGGAATAATAAAGCTTATAAATGAGTTAAGAAAAGATTAAATTGGGTGATATTTATGGGTACTAAAGAAAATCTTCAAGAGGCTTTTGCAGGAGAGAGCCAGGCAAACAGGAAATACTTGTTCTTTGCTGACAAGGCAGAAATGGAGGGCAGAAAGCAGATTGCCCGGTTGTTCAGAGCTGCTGCTGCTTCTGAGACTGCGCACGCAAGGAATCACCTGGCTGTATTGAAAGGCATTAAAACCACAGAAGAGAATCTTGTTGATGCTTTTGAGGGCGAGAAATATGAGGCAGACAAGATGTATCCGCGGTTTATCAAGGAAGCAGAAGAGGCTGAAGACAATGAAGCAATAAGGACTTTTAAGTGGGCTATTGCTGCTGAAAAGATTCACGAGAGAGAGTATGAAAAAGCATTGAAAGCAATAAAAGAGAGCAAGGATCTTGAACCGACTAATTATCATGTCTGCGAGTGCTGCGGCTACACTATTGTTGGAGATGAGATTCCAGATGTTTGCCCTGTATGCAATGCTCCAAAGAAGATGTTCAAGGAAATTAAGTAAGATTTATATATTCTTATTTTCTTTTTCTTATTAAATAAAATTTAGAGGTGATTATTTTGAAAAAGAGTGATGTTAAGAAGCTCGGCAAGCTTGTCAAGACAGCTTGGTGGATGCTTCTCTTGAGAGGTATTGCCTTCTTGATACTGGGCCTTTTGTTCTTATGGCGGCCTTTAGAGACCACAAGTCTCTTGATTTGGATCTGGGGCTTATACCTTTTGGTTGACGGAGTTTTCTCCACAGTGTTTGCAATCAAGCATCATGCAAAGCTGAAAAAATGGGGCTTGCTGTTATTGCAGGGCCTTTTAGGAATCATTGTCGGCCTGGTGGCTTTGTTCAAGCCAGTGTTCTTCACAGCAATTGCAGAACTGACAATATTGCTATTGATCGGCGTTGCATTGATTGTGCTGGGAGTGCTTCAGATACTCGCAACAATTGAGTTCAAGAGCGGGTCAATGTTCATCGGCGCAGTTGTCTTGATTTTGCTGGGAATATTGTACTTTGCACAGCCAGTCTTTTCTGCAATGATATTCATCTACCTCGTCGGTGGATTGATGGTAATCGGCGGATTGGCATGCTTATGGTATGCATTCCAGCTTGAGAGAATTGCAAGAAGAATTAAATAATTTTTTTATTTTATTTTATATTTTTTTGCTCCTTCTGTTCCGTATTTTTCTGTGATCTGATCTATTGTCATGTATTTGCCGTCTACATTAAAGAATACTTGTTTTTCAACTAGGCTGTTTGTTACTTGTATATCTAATCTGCCGTCTTTGTTTGCATCAATTTCTTCAACAGAGAGCTGGCGACAGAGTTTAACCTGTGTTTCTAGATTTTTAATACGTTCGTGATCCCTGCAGGAGTGCATTCCTGTTATAACTGCTGCTGAAACGGCAAATCCGATAATTACTTTTATTACAAAATCCGGCATCGTATATTCCTTGCTCATAGTCTATTATAAGAATTCAAACTTTATAAAATTAAGACTGTTATTACTATTATTCCCAAATTATCTCCAGAAAGTGTGTTGCACAAGAGATACAAGGATCATAAGCCCTTATTAATTTTTCAATCTCTAATTGTATCTCTTCTTTTGGCTTGTTTAGTATTTTTGGCAGGAAATGCTTGATATCATCTTCCAGGTTCTGCAGATTCTGTGTTGTTGGTGTTGTTATGTTGACAAAAGTTGTAAAGCCGTTCTTGTCATACTTATACTTATGAAAAACAATTCCTCTAGGAGCTTCATTTGCTCCAATGCCTTCTCCTGCTTTAGCTTTGATTTCAACAGGCTTTTCTGGCTTGAAATCTGTGCTTTCAAGGACATTGATGACTCTTTTCAGGCCTTCATATATCTCAACTGCCTGGGCGGGATTATTCATGAACGGAGAAAACTTTCTTGGCAAGATGCATCTTGTCATGTCTTTTCCTTCTTTTGATAACTGGTCATAATTGTTCAGTATCCTTGACCACGCACCTACCATATAGCTTTTCTCATCTGCCTTGGCAAACTCTGATGTTGAGCCCTGCTTGAAGAATTCCTTGAAGTATTTTTCATAGTCAGTTACTGCGATGCATTCTTTTCCTCCAGTGCAGGTTATTTTATCTTCTGGGCACCAGAAGCATCCTTTCTTTGCCTTTAATGCGTAATGTTTTGTTTCTCTTGCGAAATCAGGATAATCCAGTCCGCAGAACAGTTTTGCAGTTGCTTCTGCATCTGGCAAACAGGCTTTTGCTTTTTTCAGCAGGTCTTTGAATTCTTCTGGCTTGGGTATTGCAACAAATCCGCCTGGCGTCAATGTAAACGGGTGTATGTCTCTTCCTCCTATAACTCTTACAATTTCATTTGATACTTGTTTTATCTTTAATGCTGTCTTGACTTTTTCTGGATGCTTTTGCGCCATCTGCACTGCATTTGGGAATCCGGTATAATCTGGCAGTGTAAGGAAATACAAGTGTAATACATGGCTTTGTATTGTTCCGCCTATGTTCAATAATTCTCTTAAAAGTTCTGTCTGCTCAGATACCTGCACTCCCATTGCTTTTTCAGTTGCTTTTACAGACGTGTATCCATGTACAGGCGAGCATATCCCGCATATTCTTGAGGCAATGTGGTTCACGTCATTGTATTTCTTGTCTTTTAGTATGCCTTCAAAATATCTTGAGCCTTCAAATATTTTTAATTCTACTTTTTTTACTTCTCCTTTCTCTATCTTGATATGGAGTTTAGCGTGTCCTTCTATTTTTGTTATGTGATTCAGGTTAATTTTTGCCATTTGTTGCAGATACTTTTTTATTTGCAATATTTTTTGTATGTTACAGATACAGTGCGAGTATCTGCAACATTTAAAAATCCCAACTATTTATTATTTTTGCATGCCGCTTGGGATTTTTATTTTTCTTCTATATTCTTGAACATGTTTAGTTTTTCCATAATTTCTTTTTCAGACAAGCCGAATGATTTGAACAGTTTTAGTTCTGCTTCATAGTCTGTTTTTGGCCTTGGCCCCCTACACCCCATGCATTCAAAGTTCGCTTTTGTGCAGATTGCAGAGCATCCGCCGTGCGTCACAGGGCCCAGGCATACTTTTTTCTGTCTTAAGAAGCATTCAGGTGTTCCTCTTCTTGGGCATTCTGCGCATACAGGCCCTTCAAATTCTTTCAGTATCTTTCCTTTAAGGAAGTCTTTCAGGAAATTCACAAATTCTTCCTTGATTATTGGGCAGCCGTACATGTAATAGTCAACTTTCACATATTCTCCTATGCCTGCTGCAGGAATAGAGTCTTTCAGCATCCGTTGGTTGTAGACATATTTTTCTAATTCCTTGTTTTCTATGAAGTTCCGCATTGCAGGAACACCGCCGTGGCATGCGCACGCCCCTAAAGCTACCAAGATTTTGCTGTCTTTTCTTATTTTCTTTAGCTTTTCAACTTCTTTTTTTGTCGTGACAGCACCTTCTACAAAGCAAAGGTCAAATTTTGCCTTTCTGTTCTTTTCTTTCAGCAAATGAAAGTATTGCACATCAAACTTCTTCAGAATCTGGAATAATTTATCTATGAAAAGTATAGTGAATTGGCATCCCTGGTCGCATGTAAAAGACACAATGCCTAGCACTGGTTTCTTGTCACCCATTTTAAGAGAGAAAAAAGAAAAATAGTATATTAACTTTTTGATTATTTGCCTTTCTCTCTATCTTTCCATTTGAGATTGCATATGACAAGCTCAGTGGGCGAAATATTCGAGACGCCTATAGGTTTTGCAAAAGGAGATTTTCCTCTGAGAAAGTAAAGCTTGTCATCATTCTGGTAACATGCCTTGACATGTTTATTGAATTCTTCTCTGGCATCTACTTTTTCATCCTGTTGGCAACTCCACGCAGCCCCGGGCTGCAGTGAGAATTCCCTGCCGTAGTTTTGGCCCATCTCATGTCTAGCATCTATCCATACAGGATAGACAATATCTTTGCCGTGAATGCTCCTTACTACGAATACGATATTTCCAGGTATTTTCAGCCCTATTTTTTCTCCAACATCCTCTCTGACTGCTTTCAATTGCAAAGCATTCCAATTACTTGCTTTGCCATTTGCTATTCCGGAATATTTTTCATGATGTGCGAAAAAACTATAAGAAACAAAGATGTATTCAAATTTTTCATGAGAGTGAAGATCTGCCTGCGCCCCAACTAAAAATCTCTGGCGCGAATCTGGAATTTGCATATTATATGCCTTGCTTTCTTCTATCATATCCAGTGGAATCGATACTATCCTGCTTTGGATTCCATTCTCAGAGGCTTCGCCTTTCATTGGCTTGGGCAGGTCGCTAAGCGGCTTGTTTATGAATTCCATAATGTCTTCTTTTTCTTCTCTCGTATCTGTTTCTCTTCCAACATACCCTGTTACGCTTGTTGTGTCTTTTTCAATCATCATTGCAAGAAGGATGTCTGTGTCTTTTAAATCAAAATTCCCTCTCAGATGGAAAAATAATGATTTTCCATCAGTTGCAATATCCCCAAGGTTGCGATTGGGAATATGTATCTCTGAGATTTTCTGTCCTGTCTTTAAATCATAGACGCCTACGTTTCCGTAAGTATTCCTTGCAAAAACTTTGCCCTGAATAACAACAAGATTACGATAAGGCCGGTCTATCCTTGGAGCCAATTCAACAACATTTTCCACTTCAACATCAAGTACTTTTTCATCCAGACTCTCTTGAGTCATTGTTTCTTTTACTTGCATAAATATCCCCCCGGTTATTTATCTGCAGGCTTGAGTTCCATGATTCTTGCTCGATATGTTTCTAAACTAAATGGTTCGTGAACTCTTATAATCCAGCCAGGATTAGGTTTGCTCGTGCGGTGATTATACAAAATATGGACAAGATCATCATTTCTTTGCAGCTCAGACGCTTGCAGAGATTCATTTTCACGCGGCTTGAAAACAATGGGTAGATAAATAGACTGGCTGTCTTCTTCATGATATTCTTCATTATAAACTGGCAGTTCATAACTTGCAGAAATCTTGCCGCAGCTTTCACGCATGCGCAGAATCAAAGGAAGCTTTCTATCAGGTGTTTTTTCTTTAAACATATCTAAATTTCCATGTCTGCTCTGAACTTCATTATTTACAATTCTGCAGCCAGTACCGCAGCCGCCTTCGCCAAAATGAAAATTGTAAAAGACATTGATAAAGCCGGGGCCTGAAGCAATGCGGGTCATGCTCATATCTTTGTGAATCAGAAAACGAGGCGCTTCTTTAGAATATTCTGTTGGGCCGAACATAATAGATTGGCTTGATATAACTTCTAAAGGAATGGAAAATATCATCCCATTGATTCCGCTTTTGGATGCGTCTAAATAGGAATAAACTCCTTCTGCTTCTTCTGCGCGCTTTCCTACAAAATCTGTCATTGAAAATTCATCCACAGGATCTTTGCATTTTGCTATTACAATGTCATCATTCTGTAATCTAAAATCTATTCCCTCCATGTGGAGAAAGAGAGATTTTCCATCAGTTGCCATCCCTTTCAATTGATAGGAGTTCAGCTTGATGCTTGAAACAGGGTTTCCTGTTCTTAAATCATAGACTACTATGCCGTCATATTGGTCTTGAGTATAAACAAGATCGTTAATAATCAAGAATCTTCCTTGGATTTTTGCTGTTGGGGGAAATTTAATACGATTCTTTAACTCCAATTCCAGAACATGATTTTCAATAGAAGCAATTCTCTCTTCTAAAGGCACATCTATATTCTCCAAATAATCTTCATCCACCATTATACTGGAAGTAAATATATTACCTATTTAAGCATTATTGCAATGGAAAATATATTATTTCCTTGATTTGCCTATGATACAGCCTACTAGCACGAATATCAGCACTACTATTGCATAGGATACGATTAGTGATGCAGTAGGCATTTCAGGCAGTCCAAGTGCTGCCATTGTATAGCCTGTTGCATATCCTATTCCATAGTTGATGTAATATGCCAGCCATAATACTGCTACGAATAATATTCCAAATATTAGTCCGTATTTTGTGTATTTGTTCATTTTATAGCACATCCTTCGGCTCTGTCGTAATCCCAAACATGTCTTTTGCTTCTTTGGACAAGGCAAACAATGCCTTTCTCTTGCCAACGATCTTGCTTAATTCATTTACTTTCTGCGTGACTGCGACCATCCGCAGTTCTTCATCAAGTGCTTTGCAGAATTTTTCTATGCCTTCTGGCTGTCTTACTGCTATCAGGAAAGGCCTGCCCATTGCAACGCCGTCTGCTCCGAGCATCATTGCTTTTGCCACGTCAAAGCCAGTTGCATATCCGCCTGCTAAGATTATATCAAAAGAAGGCCTTTTCTTTAGCACAGCAAATAACGCTCCCGATGGCATGTTCATCTCATTCATGACAAGCCAGGGGCTCATTCCTGTTCCTCCTCCAAAGCCGTCTACTGTGAGTAATTCAATCGGAAGGTCTTCTTCTTTTTTTATTTTCTCTAATTCTTCGATCAGTTTGATTATGCCCACTCCCATTCCTGTCTTTACCCAGAGTGGTTTTCCATAGCTTGCATATTCCTTGAGTGTTTCTCTTAGTGATTCTGAGCTCAGGCTTCCTGGAAAAGCGTGCCTTTCATACTTGCCGTTCTCTTTTTTTATGACTTCATAGCCAGCTTTCCTGAATTTTTCAGCAAGTTCTTCTCCTTCAAATTGTATCTCTCCGCCCATTCCTTGTTTTGCGCCTTGTCCTATCTTGAATTCAATTGCATCTGCGCCGAATTCAACTGCTAGTTTAGGCAAGCCTAGCTTGTGCTCATTTGCATTTATCTGCACTATGAAGCCGCCATATCCTTCTTTCTGGTTTTTCTTGTATAACTCAATTGTTTCTTTTACTTTCTCTTCACCAAATGTGATATAATAATTCTCTCCAAGAACTCTTGGTATTCCTGCTTTTGCAGCTCCGATTGTGAGTTCATCATTCTTGTCTGAAGCAACTTTTGTGCTTCCCATTCCTGCAATAACTAGAGGAACAGTTACCTTGAATCCTCCGATTGTTGTTTCTGTCTTTACTTTTGTGAAAAAATATCCTTCTCCGTATAATTCAGGCATTATCTGCAGGTCTTCCATGTTTGCAAGCCTTTTTTCTGCACCAAACTGCGCTGTTCCAAAAGGAGATGGAAATAAGGTTCTTCCTGTCTTTGCTTTCAGGCCCACTTCGCACATTCCGCACATTATGCAGTTTGCGCATAATCCGCTCATTGCAGTGTGGTCAGGAGAATAAAGTTTTGTGTTAGTCAATGCGCAGGCGTTCTTGTGAAAACGCATGCCTTCCAGGTCTGCATGTTCTTTTTTTTCTGCCATATTAATAAGGGTTAAGAAGTTGTTTATTAATTTTTCTATCGCAAGATTTATATGCATGTAATCCAAATATCTTGATATGCTGCCAGAACTTAGCGGAATAATAGGAGCTGCAATAATCTTGTTTGCTTTTTTCATGAACCAGACAGAAAAGTGGAAAAGTGATTCAGTTATCTATGATGCAACAAATTTTGTAGGTGCGGTATTGCTGGGTGTTTATTCTTATGCATTAAGAGCCTGGCCTTTCCTTGTGTTGAACATAATCTGGGCTTTGGTTTCTCTTAGAGAGATGCAGCTTGACGCAAAGAAGAAAAAAAGAGGCCATATCGGGCATAAAAGAAAATAGTTCACTCTTTGATGACAACAAACTTTAATATAGCGTTCTTGCAAATCAGGATTTATAAAAAACGAGGGTAGAATGGCAAAAAAATCAAAGGTGCTCGTTTATTCAACGCCTACCTGCCCTTATTGCAAGAAGGCAAAGGCGTTTCTTAAAGAGCGCAAGATTGCGTTCAAGGATCATGATGTGAGCACTGATGATGAAGCAAGAAAAGAGATGATTAAAAAATCAGACCAGATGGGTGTTCCTGTATTAGATATCAATGGAACAATAATTGTCGGGTTTGATGAAGATGCCATGAAAAAAGCCTTAAAGTTAAAAAATGGTTGAGATTTCAGAAAGAGAGCAGGAGCTTCCGGATTTAGAGATAGAAAAACTTCTTGAGATTGCTGTAGAGCATCCTGAGATTATCTCTTTAGGTCCGGGCGAGCCTGATTTTGACCTGCACAATGATCTTGTGGTTCACACAAAGAAGATTGCGCATCTAGTGAATCATTATGCTCCTGCCGGCGGGTTTAAGGAATTCAGGGAAGCCCTTGCCAAGAAACTGAAGAAAGACAACAAGATAAAAACAAGTCCAGACAATATTGTTGTCACCTGCGGCTCGCAGGATGCATTGATTCTTGGCGCTGCCTGCTGTCTTGATGTTTCTGAGCAGATAATCCTGCCGAATCCAGGTTATATGGCATTTCTTTCCACTTTTGAATTGTTCAATGCAAATCCGCGTTTTGTTGACTTGAAAGAAGAAGATGAATATGCAGTCAATCCTGATGAAGTGAGAAAGCAGATTAACAAGAAAAAGACAAAAGTGCTCTTGATTAATTCTCCTGCAAATCCTACAGGAAATGTTCTCAGCAAGAAGATACTGGAAGAGCTTGCTGATATTGCTGTTGAAAATGATTTATATGTTTTTTCTGATGAAGCTTATGAGAAGATAGTTTTTGATGGTGCAAAGCATTATTCTATCGGCTCTTTCAATGGAATGAAGAAATATGCAGTTACATTCCAGACTTTTTCAAAGTCTTATGCAATGTGCGGACACCGCCTGGGCTATGTTGTAGCTCCCCCTAAACTTGCAGAGGCGATAAAAAAGACGCATGTGATAACCACTGTGTGCGCGCCCACAATCTCCCAATTGCTGGGAATCAAGGCATTGAAGATGGGCGACAAGCATGCAAAGCAGATGGTTAAGGAATATGAAAGGAGAAGAAAATTGATTGTTCCAAGGCTTAATGAGATGGGCATAAGCTGTCCTATGCCAAAAGGTGCATTTTATGCTTTTGGAAACATAACTGATTTTGACAAGAGCAGCAAGAGATTTGTGCTGAACATGATTAAAAAAGCAAAAGTTGCTGCTGTTCCTGGCATTGATTTTGGGCCTGCTGGAGAGGGCCATGTAAGGTTTTCTTTTGCAACAAAATATAATTTGATTAAAAAAGCACTAGATAGGATGGAGCCATGGTTAAAAAAGTACAGGAAAAGATGATATCTGTGCGGCTGCATGGAAGAGGCGGCCAAGGTGTCAAGAAAGCTGCCCAGATACTTGCAAGAGCAGCATATCTTGCAGGATATTATACGCAGGATTTTGCCTTGTATGGTGCAGAGAGGAGAGGCGCGCCGGTCACTAGTTTTGTGAGGCTTAGCAAGAAGCCTATCGGCACAAGGGGGTATGTCTGGAATCCTGATTTCATAATTGTCCTTGACGATACTCTGGAATTGTCTTGTCATCTGGAAGGAAGAAAGAAGACAACCAGGGAGCTGATTAATACTGAAAAAGATTTGAAACTAACGGTGAAGTATTGCCGGGTTGATGCTACAGGTGTTGCTGTTAAGATCCTTGGCAAGAATATTCCTAATATTGCCTTGTTGGGTGCTTTTGTGAAGATTTTCGAGCCTATAACTTTAGAGCATCTGGCCAAGGCAGTCGAGATTGAGTTAGGCAGGAAGCATCCAGAGGCTGTCAAGAATAATTTGCAGGCTGCAAAAATATGTTATGAGAAGGTGATCTGTTGAACAAGCTTATCAAGGAGAAAGACATAAAGAATCTTGGAAAAAAAGGCGTTCCTTATGCTGTTGAAGAGCAGAAATTGATTGAGCGCGCTAATTGGAGGACTTTCAAGCCGGTGATTGATTATTCCAAGTGCATCAAGTGCGGATTGTGCTGGCTGCACTGTCCAGATGCTGCTTATGATGTCAACAAGGAGGGTTTTCCTGTCTGCAACGGCAAGGTATGCAAGGGCTGCTTGTTGTGTGTTGAGATTTGTCCTGTGAAATGCATTTCAGTTGAGCAAGAGAGAGGTAAGCAGAATAAAAAATGATTGATATACTTGACGGCAATGCGTGTGCAGCTTGGGGTGCCCGAAGAGCAAAGGCACAGTGCGTCCCGGTTTTTCCTATAACTCCTACTACAGAAATCATTGAGACAATCGCTGCCTGGAAGGCAAAAGGAGATTTCAAAGGAGAGTTTGTTGTTCTTGATTCAGAGCATAGTGCTGCTTCTGCGTGTCTAGGAGCGTCTATGACCGGCGCAAGGACTTTTACAGCCACAAGTTCCCAGGGTCTGCTGCTGATGCATGAAATGCTTCCTATCATTTCTGGCTGCAGGACTCCTATGGTTCTTACAACTGTCTCAAGATGCCTCTCTGCGCCTATTGGATTGTGGCCTGACCATAATGATACTCTTGCTATGCGTGATGCTGGCTGGATTATGCTGATTTGTGAGACGAATCAAGAGGTTTTTGACAGCGTGGTTATGGGTTACAAGATTTCTGAGAATCCCAAGATACTGCTGCCTGTGATTGTTAACATGGATGGTTTTGTGCACTCTTATACAAGGACAGAAGTTGATGTCCCTGACCAAAAGATGGTGGATAAGTTTTTGCCTCATCCTGAACTAGAGGTTCGGCTTGACGTGAAGAAGCCCATGACGTTAGGCATTCCTGCGATGGGCCTGGATTATATGAGATACAGGGCGCAGTTGCACAGGGCAATGCTTGATTCTTTTGATGTAATTGACAAGGTTCAGAAAGAATGGGCTAAATTAACTGGAAGAAAGTATGAGTTCCTGGATGAATACAAGACAAAAGATGCCAAGGCAGTCATTGTAATGATAGGCGCTAATTCAACTATTGCCCGTTCTGCAGTTGATGCTATGCGAAAGAAAGGAAAAAAAGTTGGGCTGTTGAGAATCAGGCTGTTCAGGCCTTTTCCAGAGAAGCAGCTGAGGAAAGCTTTGGAAAAAATAAATAATATTGCTGTGATTGACCAGAATATCTGTCCTGGAATGGGCGGCATCCTTTATCCAGAGGTCAAGATGGCATTGTCTGGCTGCAAGAATGTTATTTGTAATTATATACAGGGCCTTGGAGGAAACTTTGTTTCAGAAAAAGATTATGTTGATATATTGGATGATGTCATGAAAGCAAAAGCAGATGATAGAAAATGGCAGATGTAGATTTTAATATAAAAGAAGAGATGAAGAAACCTCATTTGATTACAGGGGGCACTTTTGCTTGTGCTGGCTGCAATCCGGTTTTAGGCATCAGGCTGACTCTTATTGCCCTTGGCAAGAATGTGATAATGGTTAATGCTTCTGGCTGCATGACACTTACAGCAACATGGCCTTTTACTCCTTACAGGATTCCCTGGGTGCACGGCGCCATTGAGAACGGAGGAAGTGTTGCTGCAGGCATCTTGATGGGCTTAAAAGCCTTGAAAAAAGATAAGGGTACTCATGTTGTTGTTTATGCAGGTGATGGTGCTACTTATGATATTGGCCTGCAGGCCTTGAGCGGCATGGTCCATAGGAAAGAAAAGATAATATACATCTGCTATAATAATTGCCAGTTTGCAAATACTGGCCATCAGGCTTCTAGCGCTACAGAGCTTTATTCACGGACCACAACAACCCCGCCTCCAATCGGCAATCCTCTTCCAAGAAAAAACATGGCTAAGATGATGGCAATGGGCGGTGCAGAGTACTGCGCTACTGCATGCACTTCATTTCCTTTTGATTTTATCAAGAAATTGAGGAAAGCTGCAAAGGTTGAGGGCTCTGTTTTCATTGATTTATTGTCTCCTTGCGAGCCTGGCTGGCTTGTCAAGCCTAGCGAGACATTGAAAGCAGGAAAATTGATGGTCGAATCAGGAATGTGGCCCTTGTATGAGATTGAGAAAAAGAAGATAACAATCAATCACAAACCTAAGATGATTCCAGTCCGCGAAGCCCTGAAGATACAAGGCAGATTCAAGCATTTAACAGAAGAGCAGATTGTAGACATACAGGAAAGAGTGATAAAAGAATGGGAAATGATAACAAAAGGAAGATTCTGGGAAGCTGAGGAGTATTAGCACAACTTTTTTAAATAAAGACTTATTTCTATCCTCCGGGGTAATATAGGTGGGAAGATTAAGAGATTTAGGATTAGCAGCACTTGCGTTTATTCTATTAGGCGGTCCTGGAAGCAAAGTTATTGCAGAAGATCCAGAAAAGCCGAAAAAGCCTGCAAAACCTACGGAAGAATTGGTTACACAGGAATTTCCGCCTGAAAAAGAAAAGAAAAAGGTTGTTAAAAAAATAAAGCCATGGAAAGAGCAGGTTGCCATGGAATTAGAGCAGCATGTCAGTTCTGAATATAAATCAACTGTAGTAAAGGATCTGAGAGTGATTGTGGTAAATGATGGAGTTGCGCATGCCCGCGCATCAATTGACGGAGTTGATTATACTTTCAAAGAGCATGCAGCAGGCATCACTGCAATCCTGCGCACAGACAAAAGATTGATTGTCTTGAGTAATCATGACAAGAAAGATGGCTTTGAAGATGCTTCTTGGATAGGTCTTGACGGCAAGAACATTCCCTGGGATTACACACTGCCTCAGCGGAAAGACCATCCTGAAAAGTGCAAAAAAGACTATCATCCTGATGGCCAAGAACGCATGCCTCCTGGCGAAGCATATGAGAAAGAGCTTAAATCAGTGCTATTGATTGATTTTTCAAGAAGAGTAAGAGCTGAGTTTAGCAAGGTCTTCAAGGATATTGACTTGAAGAAATATGATGCTCTGCTTGAAGATATTATTGAAACAAACAAGCTTCATCGCAAATATATATTTACAATACCGCTAGACAGCAGGGATACTTTTGATTTAATATTCTGGCCAATGCGTGTTGAGTCAAGAAAGTTCTTTTTGAAGCAATTTGTTAAGAATATTAAAGAAATGAAAGAACCAGACTGGTATGGAAATATTGTTTGCGAATATGCTGCTAAGCGCGAGGGAGAGAAGGATATTGTGCTTTTCAGGGTTAATAAGGAAGAAAAAGGAGAAAAATATACTCTGCTGATGCGTACAAAACGCGATGGCAATTCTTCACCAACAAAGTATGTCCTATACCCGAACAAGGAAATAACAATAACAAAGAAATTCGGAAAAACGCATTGTATTGAAAAGAAAAAAGGCTATGAAAACGAAATAGTTACTGCAAGCATCAAGTACACTCCGACAAAAGAAGGCGGTGTCCTAGAGCATAAAAATATAGATTTAGATAATGCAAAAAGATTATTTGACTTCATGAATCCTATTTTCAAGGCAATGAAGACGTGTTATGATGCTAATAAAGTTACAAAATAATTCTTAGAAAAACTGTATTGCAAAGAATATTGCATATATTCCTATCAACAATACTCCATGTTTCCATGTTATTGTCTTCTTTGTCATGAAGTAAAGGCCTAATAAAACTGTTCCTATCATGAATGCAGAGGCAAATACAACTGCCCATGGATTTATTATTATTGGGTTTATGATTATAGGATTTATTATTGCAACAATTCCTAAGACTAATGTTGAATTTGCTATGATTGAGCCAATCAAATCTCCAAAAGCTAATGCGCTTATTCCTTTCAGTATTGATTTCACTTCAACAAGTACTTCTGGCAATGAAGTGCCTAAGGCAATTAATGTCAGACCAATAACATACGGTGATATTCCTGCAATTGCAGCTATCTGTGATGCAGAATAAATCAATAACCGCGCGCCTATCAATAAGGCGACAATAGCGCCTGCAAATATCAGGCCATCTCTCCAAAGATGCTTCAGCTTGACTTTTTTCATCTTGCCAAGCTTTCCTTCTTTTATCCAAAGGCTTGCGACATATGCAATGAAGCCGCACACTAGAATAACTCCGTCAGGCCGTGAAATAACTCCATCAAGTACCAATAACAAAGGAAGTGTAACAAGAATAAGTGTCCTGAAGAAGGTCTTGCCCACAATCGGGTGTTCTATTTTTATTGTCCCTCCTGCAATGACCATTATTCCTAAAACCAATGTCAAATCACTGATGTTAGAGCCGATTATTGTTCCAAACACCATGTCAGTCTGTCTTGCAATTGCTCCGGTCACTGCTGCAACAAGCTCTGGAAGTGAAGTTCCCACAGCAACAACTAAGAAACCAATCAAGTAATTTGATATGCCCAGCTTTTTTGCATAGTTTGATATGCCGAAGATTGCCAGGTCAGATGCTTTGAGGACAATCACAAGGCTCAAGACGCATGCAATGCTGTAAAATATGATTGGATTCGCTTGTGCAAATTGCTGGCCTAGTTCCCATATCATTTTATACTTTCCTGAACAGCTTCACGACCTCTCCAAACACTAATACAGATGCGCTTATTGCTATTGCAATCAGCCAGTCCACTGCTTTTAACGACACTGTGTGGAATATCGGGTTAAAGAATGGCAGGTGGACAACCAGGACCTGCAGTGCAATAGATAATATTATCGCTCCTACAAGCCATTTGTTTATCTTCAGGCCAAATATGGAATAATCTTCTGAGCGCATGTTTATTACGTTGAACATCTGGAACATCATGAGTGTTGTGAAAGCCATTGTGTGCGCATAAACAAGGTTTGTTTCTGGATTATACCATTGGAAAACTCCTAATGTTCCGAGCATCATTAGTATGCCTACCAGGAATATCATTATGCCTCTTCTTTTGTTCACTATCTTTTCTTCAACTTTTCTCGGCGGCTTTTTCATTATCCTTGGCTCTGGAGGCTCTGCGCTTAATGCAAGTGCAGGAGCTCCATCTGTCACAAGATTGATCCATAATATCTGTATTGCAACTAGCGGAAGCGGCATTCTTAATAATATTCCTACAAATATTGTCAATACCTCTCCCATGTTGCTTGATAATAAGTATTCAACAAATTTCTTTATATTGTCAAAGATGGTTCTTCCTTCTTCAACTGCATTGACGATTGATGCGAAATTGTCATCAGCAAGTATCATGTCACTTGCTTCTTTTGCAACATCTGTTCCTGTGATGCCCATTGCAATGCCCAGGTCTGCTTTTTTCAGGGCAGGAGCATCATTCACCCCGTCTCCTGTCATTGCAACAATGTGGCCTTTTTTCTTGAGGGCTTCTATGATTTTCAGTTTGTGTTTTGGGTTGACTCTTGCATAGACGACGATATCTTCCACTATGTCTTCAAAGTTTTCCAGCCTGTCAAGGTCTATTCCTGTGATTGCCTTGCCTTTCATTCCAAGCTCTTTGGCAATTGCCATTGCAGTTGCCTTGTGGTCTCCGGTTATCATGACGACTTTTATGCCTGCTGTCTCGCATTTTCTTATCGCGTCTTTCACTTCAGGCCTTGGAGGGTCTATCATTGCCTGCAGGCCGAGGAATATCATGTTGTGCTCAACATCTTTTGTTGATATCTTGTCATCAACTTCCTTGTATGCAAAGCCCAGCACCCGGAGTGCATTGTTTGCGAATTTTTCGTTTGTCGCAAGAATCTTTTCTTTTTGTGTCTTTGAGAGCCGTATCACCCTGCCGTCAACCAGCATTCTGTTGCATAATGCAAGGACAATCTCTGGAGCGCCTTTTGTATATGCAATCTTTTTTGTCCCTACCTTGTTCACTGTGGTCATTCGTTTTCTTTCTGAGCTGAATTCTATCTCGCTTATTCTTTTGCACCTTACCTGGATATTGTCAACATCTAGTTTTGCTTTTCTTGCGCTTACCAATACTGCTGCTTCTGTGGGGTCTCCTATTATCTCCCAGGTCTCGTTCTCTTTTCTTAGTTTTGCGTCATTGTTGAGTATGCCTGCCAGCAGCAACTGCTTGAACTTGTCAGGGTTCCTGCTGAATCTTCCTGAAGGGTCATAGCCAGAGCCTGCAACTTCTATTATCTCGTCATTTGCATATATCTTTTTTACAGTCATCTGGTTATGTGTTAATGTTCCTGTCTTATCTGAGCAGATGACTGTACATGCCCCCAAAGTTTCTACGCTTGGCAGTTTTCTTACAAGAGCATTGTGTCTTGCCATCTTTTTCACGCCCATTGCTAAGGATACTGTGACAACTGCAGGCAGCCCTTCTGGTATTGCTGCAACTGCGAGAGCCACTGCTGCAAGGAACATGGCGAACATCTGGTTTCCATACAACACTCCTGCGCCAAATACTATTAACGCGATTGCTATGACTGCTATTCCTAAGAATCCGCTTAAGTGCGCTAGCTTTTTCTGCAAAGGAGTTGGTTCTGGCTTTGCTTCTTTGATTAGTTTTGCTATCTTTCCTATCTCTGTGTTCATTCCTGTCTCAGTAACGATTGCCCGTCCTCTTCCTTTTGTTATGATTGTGCTGTTGAAGACCATGTTTGCCCTGTCTGCAACTGCCAGGACTTTCTTGAAGGTTGTTGTCAGCTTTTTTACTGGCACTGATTCTCCTGTGAGTGCTGCTTCCTGTGTCTCAAGGTTGATTGAGTCTATTATTCTTGCATCTGCAGGCACTTTTTCTCCTGTGTGAAGGATGAGTATGTCTCCTGGAACAAGCTGTGATGCATTGATCTCTTTCTGCATCCCGCTTCTTATCACGATTGCTTTTAGTGAGATTAGTTTTTGCAGGGCAGCTATTGCCTCTTCTGCCTTGAATTCTTGTATGAACCCAAGTATTGCGTTCAATAAAACTATTGCTGCTATTATATAGACATCTGTAAATTCTTTCAATACAATAGAGACAACCATTGCCAATAATAGAATCCATACCAGCGGGCTCTTGAACTGGCTTGCAAATATCTGTAGGGGATGTATTCTTGCAGCCTCTTCTATCGTGTTCGGCCCGAATTTCTTCAGTCTTGTTTCTGCCTCTGCCTGTGAAAGCCCTTTTTCAGAAGTGTATAATTCTGCAAATACCTCTTTTTCAGGTTTCAGATAATAAGTCCCCATATGGACTATTTTGAACAAACAAATATATAAATGTATTGGCGATAGAAAGATTTAAATTGAGGTATAATATAATCTCAGAAAAAGGTGATATCAATGGTTACTGCCAAAGATCTTATGAAAACTAATTTTGTCAAGGTTGACCTTAATAATACTGTCTCAGAATTATTCGGAAAATTGCGTTTGAAAAAGCAGACTTTTGCAGTTGTTTTTGACGGCAAGAAGTACAAGGGCATGACTGGAAGGAAATGGCTCTTGACTTCAAGGATTGATGCTGCAAAGACAAAGCTTAAGAATCTTACAAAAAAAGCATCAAAGAGAAAGACTCCATTCTATGTTCCTAAGCTGAAGCCTTCTACAGATTTGACTGAGATTTGCAGGCTTTTTGCGACTGCAGACACAAGAGCTTTGCCTGTGCTTGAAAAAAATGAATTAATAGGTGTTGTGACTGCAAATGATGTGATGAAGGCAATCAAGTCAGCTTACAAGGGTGTTCCTGTCACAGAGATTGCATCCATTCACACAGTTACGATAAACATGAAAAGCACTACTGCAGATGCAATAAAGACAATGAATAGGGAGCATGTTGACAGGCTTCCTGTTGTTGACAGGTTTGGCAAGATTGCAGGCATTGTTACAGAGTTTGATGTCTTGAAAAGATTCCATAGGTGGCCTGCAACAAGCCGCAGGATTTCTTCAGACAGGAGCCATGATAACTGGGGAGATTTGATCGGCAGTGCTGATGAGAAACAAAATTTGCTGAAACAGCCTGTCAAGAACATAATGACTCCTTATCCAATGGTCCACTGTGCAGATGCGCACTCAACTGTCACAGAAGTTCTTAACATGCTTGTCAAGGACAATGTGAGCAGCATTGTTCTTGTGGACAATGAAAAGCCTGCAGGCATATTGACTGTGCAGGACATAATGCTTGATTATTCAAGAGAATAAAATGTTTGATGTTATAACTGTAGGAAGCGCGAGTATTGATGTCTTTATTTCTTCTAAATCAAAGAGCATTGAGTTCTTGAAGCACAAGAAGAAGGAAGAGATCTGTTTTCCTGTGGGTGCAAAGATATTGGTTGATTATATGCACATGGATACAGGTGGAGGGGGCACTAATACTGCGGTTGCTTTCTCAAGGTTAGGCCTTAAGACTGGCTGGATCGGCAAGATCGGGACTGACATGAATTCCAGGTTAGTTCTTGACCAGATGAAGAAAGAGAAAGTTAAATTCTTGGGAAGTATACAGAAAGGCGGGAGCACAGGCTTTTCAGTTATTCTGATAGGAATAGAGAAAGATAGGACTATTCTGGCTTACAAGGGAATAAATGATAAATTAAAAAAATCTGATGTCAAGTTCAGCAAATTAAAGACAAAATGGATTTACATGGGCTCTATGCTCGGCGAGAGCTTCAAGACTGCAGAAAAGATTGCAGATTATGCCAAGAAAAAAGGAATTCCTGTTGCTTTTAATCCAAGCTTGTATGTTGCAAAGATGGGCTTGAAGAAATTAAATAAGATTATTTCTGCTTGTCATCTTTTGGTTCTCAATAAAGAGGAAGCAAAGGCAATTACAAAGAGCACAAGCAATGTTGATGTTTTATTGAAGAAATTGCAGAAACATGTTCCTTTGGTTGTCATCACAGAAGGTAAGAAAGGAGCGCATGCCTACAATGGAATCAATAAATACACTTTGCGCATCAGCAAGCAAAAGATTGTTGAGACAACAGGTGCAGGAGACAGTTTTGCTTCAGGAGTTCTTGCAGGGATAATACTCAACTGTGATATTGAAAGGGCATTACAGCTCGGCTATGCAGAAGCAGAGTCAGTCATACAATTCATCGGCGCAAAAGAAAGACTGTTGACAAGAAAGCAGGCTTTGAAAGCAAGTAAGTCAAAGAAATTGTGTAAGGTAATAAAGAAAAAAATATAATTATGGTCCTATTGGTTCTTCTGCTAATTTTTTTTCTTCTTCCCTGATTGCAGTCATTCGTTTCTCTAATTCTGAAACTATTGGGCGTAGTTGTTCATCTTTCATGCACATTGCATATACTGGCATAGGTCCTGTGTGAACTAAGCCGGAATATGGTGCGAGTTCAGCGTCATCTGCGTATCTTATGATTGCATCAACAACATCGTTTGGTTGTGCAAGCGTAATCTCTGCATATTGGCTCTCTGTCTCACTCAGATGCAATTGTACCCCGCGAAAAACATCTTTCATTTGATTCCGCACACGAATGGCTGTTCTATCTCCAGATATTGTAATAAATGGGAACTGCACATCTGGAAGTAGTCTATCTGCTGCATTTACTGCAAACCCTCTTCTTGCAACATAGCTCAGGTCTTCAGAATTATATGCTTCGTGGATTGCATCCAGTTCTGTGTTTATTTCTGCTCCGTAAAATCCCATAAATGAAATCTTTCTTTCTCCTTCACTCATTTGTATCTCCCCCCCGAATTTACTCTTAATAACTCGGCATAATTTAAAAAGATTCTGCTTCTGCGCTATATTTATATAATAGCTATTCTTAAATCCAATAAAAAGAGGAGACCATGAATCTCAAAAAGCTTCAGAACAATCAAGGAAAATTTACAATGCTTGCTTTGGACCAGAGAGGAAGCTTTGTAAGAGCGTATTCTGAGACTTTAGGAAAAAAAGCCACAAAAAAGCAGGTCACAGAATTAAAAAAGAAAATCATCCAGACAGTGGGAAAATATCCAAGCGCTATTCTGTTGGATCCTATCTATAGTTTATCAATAGCTAAACTGGTTCCAAGGGCATTGTTGTTTTGCGTGGAAAAAAGCGGTTATGTTGAGCATCCTACAGGAAGGAAAACACAATTGCAGCCAAACTGGAATGTAAAAAAAGCAATACAAAAAGGCGCAGATGCAATAAAGATTAATATTTTCTATAATCCAGAGGCTCCGAAGAATATCAGGAACCATCAAGAGAAGATTGCAGAAAAGATTGGCAAAGACTGCAAAAAATATAACATCCCCTATTTATTAGAATTTGTTGTTTATCCTTTAGGCAAGGATTTCAAAAAGAAACTTCCAAGACTTGTATTAAAATCTGCAAAAGAATTTACAAAAAAGAAATACAATGCAGCTGTACTGAAAATACAGTATCCTGGAAACCTGAAGACCTGCAAAAAGATAACAAAAAGCATAAGACAGCCATGGGTGCTGTTGACAGCAGGCATTCCTTTTGATGTTTTTGCAAAACAATTAAAGATTGCAAAAAAAGGCGGGTGCTCTGGCTTCATGGCAGGAAGAGCTGTCTGGCAGGATGTATTAAAAATAAAAAGTATTAAAAAGCAGAAACACTGGTTAAATACAAAAGGAGTGAAAAACATCAAAACATTGTTGAGGATAATGCAATGAAAGTCTATCTTGGAGCTGACCATGCGGGATTCAAGCTGAAACAGCACATCAAGACATATTTGAAAAAGCTGAAATATCAGGTTGTTGACAAGGGAAACACTAAACTGGTAATGACAGATGATTATCCAGATTATGCCTACAAGGTTGCAAAGGCAGTTGCTGCTTCAAAAGGAGATGCAAAAGGAATCTTGTTCTGCGGAAGTGCAGAAGGCATTTGTATTGCAGCAAATAAAGTGAGAGGAATCAGAGCAGTTCCTGTCTGGACCTTGGAAAACGCAAGATTAAGCAGGCAGCATAATAATGCCAATGTATTGTGCCTTTCTGGCGGACAGATGAAAAAGAAAAGCAAGCAATTAGCACTGAGTCCGAAAAAAGCTGAAAAAATAGTGAAGACCTGGCTGGAAACAGATTTTACTTTTGAACCAAGACATGTCAGAAGGCTAAAAAAGATAGCAAGCATTGAAAAACATGGTTAAGAATCATATTGTTCCTGCTGTTCTTGTAAAGACAAAAAAAGACTTGATGAACCGCTTAAGGAGAGCTGCGCCTTATTTCTCAAGAGCACAGATAGACATCATTGACGGCAAGTTTGCAAAGAACCGAACAATAGGATATAAAAGCCTTAAAGGCGTAAAGACAAAACTTAAGCTGGAAATTCAATTGATGGTCAAAAATGTTGATAAGTATGTTGATGAATTCATAAAACTAAAGCCCTGGATGATTACATTTCCTATTGAGTCCTGCAAAAATGCAAAACACATCAATGAATTAATAAAGAGAATTAAACAAGCAAAAATAAAGGTTGGAATAAGCATTAATCCAGAAACATCAGCTTATAAAATCAAGCCTTTCCTGAAAAAGATTGATTTGGCTCTTGTAATGACAATTCATCCGGGCTTTGGAGGCCAGCCTTTCCTGCCTGAAACAGTTCCAAAGATAAGGCATATAAGAAAATGGAACAAAAAGATTGATTTAGAGGTTGACGGCGGCATCCATATAGGCACTGCCTGCATTACTGCAAAAGCAGGTGCTAACGTATTTGTTGCTGGAGGAGCCATCTACAAAGCAAAAAGTATAAAAACTGGACTCAACCAACTAATAAGAGATGCAAAATGTATGACGTAATTATTATAGGATGCGGACCAGCAGGACTTTCTGCTGCGATTTACACTGCCAGAAGCCAGTTAAAGACATTGATTCTTGGCTCTAAAGAAGATTCAATGCTCTGGAAAGCTCATTTCATACAAAACTATTTTGGTGTTGAGCTTGAAGGAAAAGAAATGCTGGAGAAGGGTGTTGAGCAGGCAAAAAAACTTGGTTCAGAGATTATTGAGGCAGAAGTCGTGGGTGCAAAAGGCAAGAACAGCTCTTTTACAGTCACTACTGCTGATAACAAGGAATATGAGACCAAGACAATCATCATTGCCACAGGCACTGCGTGTGCTCCTGCTGGAATTAAGGGAGAAAAAGAATTGACTGGCAAAGGTGTTTCTTACTGCGCTATCTGTGACGGTTTTTTCTATAAAGGAAAAAAGATTGCAGTCGTAGGCAATGGAAATTATGCTGCTCATGAAGCAATTGAATTATTATCTTTCACAAAAGACATCACAATATTCTCTCAAGGAAAAAAGTGGGAGATGTCTGATGAATTCAAGAAAGCCTTGGAAAAGAAAAAAGTACAGCTAAGAAAAGAGCAGATCACTGGGTTTGCAGGCAAAAAAGCATTGGAAGGTGTCTTGATCGGTGATAAAGAAGAAAAATTTGACGGTGTTTTTGTTGCGATGGGCACTGCAACTGGCTTGAGTTTTGCCCAGAAACTGGGAATCCAGCTAAAAGACAATACGATTGTTATTGACAAAGAAGGCAATACAAATGTCAAGGGTGTTTTTGCTGCAGGCAACTGCACTGGCTGTTATCCGCAGGTTGCTGTTGATGTTGGCGAGGGTGCCGCTGCTGGCCTGAGCGCTATAAAATTAGTTAAAGGCAAGGAAATGCATATTGATTATTGCACTTAAAAAGAGGATGAAAAAATTAACTGATATCAAAGACTTGAAGTTAATGGCTAATACCATCCGCCAAGACATCATCAGGATGTTAGTCAAGGCTGGTTCTGGGCATTCTGCAGGCCCTCTGGGCATGGCTGATGTTTTCACAGCGTTATATTTCAATATTCTTAACCAGAATCCTAAGAAACCGCTCACACCCAATAGAGACAGATTGATTTTATCAAACGGCCATATTGTTCCTGTGAGATATGCTGCAATGGCAAGAGCAGGTTATTTTCCAGTAAAATATTTATTAACATTAAGAAAATTCAGGTCTAAACTGCAGGGCCATCCAAGCAGAAAATGGTTTCCTGCAATGGAAGCTGCTACAGGAAGCCTTGGACAGGGTGTCTGCATTGCAGTTGGCATGGCATTGGCAGCTAAATTAGACAAGAAAAAACACTTCATCTACTGCGTAACAAGTGACGGCGAGCATGATGAGGGAAGCACTTGGGAGGCAATAAATGCAGCAAGCAAATACAAATTAGATAATTTAATCTTTATTCTTGACAGGAATCATATCCAGATAAGCGGTTTCACAAAAAATGTCTGGCCTTTAGAGCCGTTAAGAAAAAAATATGAAGCTTTTAATTGGGATGTCATGGTGATTGACGGCCATGATTTTAATCAGATACTGCATGTCATTCCTAAAGCAAAGAAATCAAAGAAGCCGGTAATGATAATCGCTAATGTTATTCCAGGAAAAGGCGTCTCATTCATAGAAAACAAGTATGAATGGCACGGCAGAGCACCTGATGCGACGCAGGCAAAGAAAGCCTTGGCAGAACTAGAAAAAGCAAGGAAGAGAATATGAAATCAACAAGAGAAGGTTATGGAGAAATGATTGTTGAATTAGCAAGAAAGAACAAGAATATTGTAGCGTTGAGCGCAGACTTGACAGAAAGTGTCAGGCTAACGGATTTCCAGAAAAAATTTCCAAAGAGATTCTTTCAGGCAGGTGTTGCAGAGGCAAACATGATTGGAATGGCTGCAGGACTTGCATTAGAAGGAAAGATTCCTTTTGTCTCAAGCTTTGCTGTCTTTGTTCCTAACAGATGCTTGGATCATATCAGGCAGAGTGTTTGTTATACTGATGCTAATGTAAAGATTGTCTCGACTCATGCTGGAATAATTACAGGTCCTGATGGAGCAACTCACCAGGCTTTAGAAGATATTGCAATAATGCGTGCTCTTCCTGGCATGACTGTTATTGTTCCCTGTGATTATGATCAGACAAAAAAAGCGATTAAAGCAGTTGTCAAGCATAAAGGCCCGGTTTATGTGAGATTGACAAGGCCGAAGACAGAGGCACTGACAAAACAGCCTTTCAAGATAGGAAAGTGCAATGTCTTGAGAAAAGGAAAAGATGTCACAATCATCGCCTGCGGTCCTGTTGTTTATGAAGCATTGGAAGCAGGCAATAAAATAAATGCAACTGTAATCAACTGCCACACAATAAAGCCATTGGACAAGACAATAATAAAATATGCAAAAAAATCAAAGAAATTGATAACAGTTGAAGACCACCAGATAAACGGCGGCTTGGGCGGAGCAATCGCAGAACTGTTAGGAGAAAATCATCCTGTTAAACTCAAAAGAATCGGTGTCAAGAACAGCTTTGGGGAGTCTGGAACACCTGAAGAACTTAAGAAAAAGTTCGGACTAACAATTAAAAATATAATTAAGAAAAATTAGCTTGCTGCTTCTCTTGACGTGTAGCCAAAGTCTCTCTGATAGTCTGTGAAAGGCCTGACATACTGTGCCTGGCTGCTGATTTCTCCGATTAGCACGACCTCCCCTGGCTGAGGGTCAGGGTCTGGAAATGGCTCTTTTGTCAAGATAACAAAATCATATCCGTCAAGATAGTCTGTTATGTGATAGTTCAATGTGCCATATCCTCCAAAAGGAACTCTGAATACGCCCATGCTTGCCCTGTATCCTGTGTCTGCATCAAAAAGCCATCCTTCATATACTGTGTCCATCTTGTATGTCGGCTCTATGTCTTTTGTTGTTAGCAGGACTTCTCCTGCAGGATTTGCCCTTGCCTGCGAGCTGTAGATTCTTGCTACTCCTCTCGGCGCAAAATGGGGGAATCCTCTCACAAGAGGCCTTGTGCCTCCTGGCGGCTCAAGATATACTGTTGTCTGTATCCTGTGAGCTGGCTGCACTCTCTCATCGAGATGCGTAAATCTTTGAGGTCCTGCCCTGTCAGGATCTGTGTATATGGATGAGCCTAAGTAAGGGAATGGTGATTTGTAGTCGTGCTGGTATCCTTGAATTGCATATCCATACGGTTCAATTGCATGGACTATTGCAATGCATGACAGCAGTGCCATGATTACTATTCCAAGTGTTGTTATCTTTTTCATTCAATCAACTGCCCAAAATATTTTTGATAATACGAAACTGAGCTCAGAGGCATTGTTGCTTCTCTTACCTGAGGTATCTCTCCAAGCAGTATAACGTCTCCCAGAGGTCCTCTTTTCCTGTATTCTGGAAATCTTTCTTTTGTGACCATGATATAATCATAGGTGTATAAGTAATTGTTTACATTGAATCTAAGGTCTGATAATTGCCCTGTTCCAGGCGGTATCACCCTGCCGATAGATAATGTGTATCCTGTGTCTTCATCAACAAGCCAGGCTTCATAAAGTTCATAATCACTTAGTTCTGGCAGGTATCCTACTCTTAAGTATATTGATGATCTTGGCATGTAAGAATACTGTTCTCTCCAGCTGTCCCTGTCGCTCACAATTCTTGCTGCTCCTTCTGCAACATTTGGCAGCATTTTTTTCCCTTGATCGTCATAATAAGGCGTCTCTACTGCTGTAAGCTTTACAAACTGGTCCATTATTGTATATCCGCGCATTCTTGGGTCCCAGTTGCTTATTCGTTCTGGATTCCTTCCCTGTATGATGAATTCATTGTATGGAAGGTTTGATTGGATATCTGTTGCTCCTTTGAATCCATCTAAGGTCTGTCTTGTTCCAGTTGAATATTTTATTCCAGTCCACCCGACTGGTGCTGTGAAATCTTCTCCAAACGCAATTGCCCTTTTCCTTTCAGCGCTTCCCGTATCTCTCTTGAATGGAATCTGCCAGGGATTTTCTGTTACATACTGCGCATACACCACAGATAAAGTAAGGAGTAATATTATTAGTGTGATCAACAGTGTTTTTGCTATTCGCATCCATACACCTCTTTAACACATCTTATTACACAATTCCTTTATAAACTTTATGTTTTTTTTCTATATTAGAAAACTATTAAAACAAGGTATATGTAATCCCTTGCTGAAATTCCTGTCGCAGGCATTAGTTTTCCGTAACTTTTATATACTTTTGCGGTATATATCAATATACGGGGGAGTTAAATGAAGTTTGAAGAAAAAATAGAAATAGAAACTAAAAAACAGGGGTTTTTTTCAAGAATTAAAAAAAGGATTCTTCCGTACGCTTTATTAAGCGCAGGTTTTCTAAGCGGATTACTGGGTTGTTCTGGCGGTAGTGATATTTTTTCAGGAGCTTCGCCTTCAACATATAAAGGAACTGTAGCACCAATAATAGATAAAAAAGAAGAAAAAAAAGAGCCTGAAAAACCGAGAGAAGTTGAGAAAAAACCTTCTTTTGAAGAAAGTAGAAACAAAGGATTACAAGAACCAAAAAAAGTAGAAAAACCAATTCCAAAACCGAAAAAAACAGAATTTATAGATGAATTTGTTTTTAGCGCAGGTCAATTTCCTAAAAGAAATATCTACTTAAAAGAAGGAAACAGAATTACTCAATTAACAAATGAATCACGCGATGATTCCGGTCCAGCAATTTCTTCAGATGGAAAAACAATTTTCTACTCATCTTTGGATTTGAAAACCAAAACAGGCGGAATTTATAAGATAAATAGAGACAAATCCGGAAAAAGAGAAATAATTTCAGATGTATCAGAATTTGCTATTTCTCCTGATGGACAATTAATTGCTTTTTTAGGTACAACTGGAAAATTTTCAGATGTTTTCATAAGCAAGATTGATGGAACAGGAAAAAGAAATATAAGTAAAACAAAAACAGCAAATGAAATAGGGCCTTTAGAATGGTCACCTGATGGAAAACAAATTATCTGTTCTTCATTCAATCATGGCAATTTTGACATTAACATAATTAATAAAGACGGTTCTGGAACTACCAACATAACCAATAGCCCTGAAGATGAATTTAATCCGGTTTTAGGCTTAGAAGGACAGGTTATTTTTCAACAAGGTCTTTTTGGGCGCATTTTTATTGAAAGGAAAAAAACAAAAGATGGAAGAATGCAATTTGGTACTATCCCTGCTTGGAAATATAATTTGATTGCAAGCAAGGTAGAAAAAAAGATTGATGAGAAAAGATTTAAAGAAGTTTATGAATCGTTTGAAAAAGAGTTGGCAGGACCTTTTATTGTTTCTCCAGACGGCAAGCAAGTAATTGCAATTCTAAATAAAGGGTATGCATCTGGAGTAGATGCGGGTGTTGGTTTATTTGAAATAGGTTTAGATATTTCAAAAACAAATTATGGTAAAAAGAAATTTTTGAAACAATTGTTTCCTATGAACTCAGATAGTGTGGAAGCCAGATTCAGACAATACAAATCAAAAATTGAGACTTTGAAAAAAACAAAAAACATCAAACTTCTATCTGGCAAAATCTGCATTGCCGGCATAAATGATTCTGAAAAAAAGACTCTTGAAGGAATTGTGATAGAAAAACGAGAAAATTTAGAAAAAATTGAATGGTCGCCAAAAGGAAATAAATTCATTTTACATTATACACAAGTTAGAGATAAGACAAGAAATGAAAATGTTTATTATTTTATAAATTCAAATAATTTGCATAATAAATTGTTAGAACACTTGACCGAATTTAAATGGTCTTTTGACGGCAAATATTTGGCAGTAGCAACAAAACAATATAATAAACCAGGGAATATTACAGTTTATAATAGCAATGATTTATCTGTTGTTGCTTCTACAGAAATAGATTCTCAACCGAGACGTATCATGTGGGATACAGAGAATAAAAAATTATTTTATTATCATTCAAAATATGAAAAAAGCATTTCTAAAGATAAGAGGGCTATTTTCAGTTGGAATATAACTGATATGGTTCCAAAAAAAATAAAAGAAATAAAAGAAAGAAAAAATGGTATTCTTCCTTTTGTTGGAACGATTTCTCCAGAAGGGAATTATGTTACACATACAGAATCAAGAGTTATTTATCAGGAAGGCGTACGTAATGAATTTCTTAATTTTTTAGATGGTTCTAAACCAATTCCTCTTAACTGGCTTTCTGGAAAACTATTCTGGATTTGGACACCAGATGGACGAAAATTTGCAACAGGTGATTGGATGTATAATTTAGACACCAACACAAAAACAAAATTAACAGATAGTAATAGACCTTCTTGGATGCCACATAAAAAAATAGAAGAATATAAAATTAGAGGAAAAAATGCTTTTATAGTAGACGGTTATAAATCCCCTGCAGGAGATTTAATTGCAGGATTAGATGGGAATATTGGAAAGACAGAAAAAATAAATAATTTGATTTTAATGATGACTAAAGCAATCCTCATGAGCAGATCAATGATGCACGGCGGCTCTAAACCTGTTTGGAGAAGGTAGCGGGATTAATCTAAGAATTTTTTGCTTTTTTCCGATTTTCGTTCATTTATATTCTAGACAATATGCTCGCATTTTGTGATACGCATATTCTAAAGTACTGCCGCCGGCGTTTTCTTTAACGCAAATTAAATTAAAAATAAGAAATCTATTCGCCCCACCAGCCTCTTAGCTCGCAGTAATCTTTCAGCTGTACTAGGTGGGCTGTTTTCATTTTCATTTTTTCTTTTATTTGCCAAATTTCTTTGAATGCTTTGCAGTCATAGAAACTTAAGCTTACCAACCACGGGTGTTCGTCCGCTGTGACAATATAGCCGCCATAATCAGGACAATCACAAATAGTCTTTGTTTCTGCTGGAGGTTTGCTTGGTTGTTGTTCTTTTTTTGCCGCTGCGGCAATTTTCTTAAGGGTTTCTGGAGGAATCTTTGCAATATTGATTCCCTGTCCAGTTATTTCAGAATCAAATCCTACAAGTGCCATGACTAAAAGCCCTGCCACTGCAGTTATTGCAAGCAAAGCAAGCGAAGTATTCATGATAATCACCTCTTCTTAGAAAGAATCGTTTTTCTTTTATATAAACTTAACTGTTTCTAGAGTTCAAACTCATCAATAAATCCCAGAATCAGCTTGTACTTCTCAAGGAATCTGAATCCTTTGTCAGTCAAAGTTATGAACTTCTTGCTTTTCTTGTCTTTTATTTCTTTTATCAGGCCTTTTGATAATAATTCCTTGTAATATTCTGTGAAGCTTTGCGAGGACAGGTTAGAGTATCTCAATAAAGGAGTTGGCTTTATTGAGTTGTGATTGTCCCGAATAGTCTTAAGTATGTCGTAAATAACTTCTAGTCTGTCTCGTTTTCTCATTGGTTTCAAATACCTCTGTATTTGGAACACTGAAAATTCCAGCTAAAAATACTATTTTTTGGAATTTTCATTTTGTCCACTTGGAAACTTTATAGTAAAGGATGCCGAACAAAGCAACTGAAATCACTTCCAGGGCAATTCTTGTCTCAAAATTAAGTGCCCTTCCTGGGACAACTAATATCAGGCTGATTATCCAGAACGCGAAAAGCAGGAAATAAAGCAAGGCAGTCTTGGAAAGCTTTGCTTTTTTTCTGAGAATCAGGCTCAGCACTATCGCGACAACAAGCAGCACTGCCTGTGTTATGAGGAATATCGGCGGTGATAAGGCTGCTGCAACTGCGATGAGGACTGCGAGTATGTTTGCTACAATGAAGAATTCCTTGCTTGAAATGCGCTTCCATGCTGTTGAATATATAAGGTAAAGTATGGCCATTGTGCTGAAATAGCCGGTGAAAAGTATCATTGCAGGCATCATCGCCCATCTTGGTATATGTATTATGTCAACCCACCTGTCAGTCATTCTTATCAAGCCGAATATGAACCTGAAGACATACGCCAGTCCAAAAAACAAGAATGTGTTCCTGAAATAATATATCCCTTTATGCTTGGTCAAGTCATATAATTCTCTTGTCTTGAAGTATATCAAGAAGCAAAGAAACAATACAACAAGAGTATATACTACTTCTGTTGCAAACCACATTGGATTATGAAACATTGGCGGCATGATTATCACCTATCTGCTTGTTCTATTTAAAGCTTTATAAATTCTGTGGACTTGTAGTGCACATTTAGTCTTCTTCTTGTTTAAATATAAGGGGCATATCTGTATTGTCATGAGCATGATTCACCTCGAAAAAATAAGCCAGACTGGAGCGCTGGCATGCGCTCTGGTTCAGGGGGATGGCAATGCTATTTCTAGACGCGCTTCCCCTGAACTTTATGGTCATGGAGTAATCCATACAATGCGAGAAGGAGGACAAAGAAAATGAAGAAAGCAACAATATTGGGTATTGTAGGGCTTCTTTTGGTGGGAGTCATTGCTGTAGGCGCTTTTGCCATGCCATTTGGCAAAGAAGGCAGGAGAGGCATGTTTGATGACGCAGCAAAAGAAGCGCTGGAAGCAGGCGACTATGATGCATTTGTAAACGCTGTTGCAGACAGCGAGATGCATAAAGCCGAGCTGACAGAAGAGCAGTTCAATCAAATGGTTGAGCGACAAAAGGAGATGGAAGAAAAAAGAGCTGCCGTGCAGGAACAGCAGGATGCAGTTCATGCTGCATTAGATGCTGGTGATTATGCTGCGTGGAAAGAAGCCATCAGCAATCTTGAGCACAATTCAGAGCTTGCTGAAAAGATCACAGAGGATAATTTTGATACCTTTGTGAAAATGCACAATAAGCTGGAAGAAGCAAAAGAGCTTGCTGAAGAATTAGGGCTTGAAAGACCAGGGCTTGGCATGAACCAAAAAGGTCCTGGTGGCAGAAGAGGCATGGGAAGAATGGGACATGGAATGGACTCATTCGAACACAGGATGCCTCCTATAGAATAAGGGAAGAGATTATCTCTTCCTGTTTTATTTTCAAAGGTGACTAAAATGCAGGCATTGAAATCAATGATTAACAAGTTTGCAAAAAATCAAAAGAAAGATGAAGAATGGATTGAAATAAAGTGCAGCTTAGATGAGCTTGACAATATTAAGCTTGCAGAAGCTGTAAAAAGTTCACTTTAAGTCCATCTTATTTATAAATAGGAGTTGTTGAAATAGACGTAGGTGATGCAAATGAATAAAATATCAACAATTGCGTTTTTGATGATTTTTCTAATCGGAATTGTTTTTGCAGGATGCTCTGCCAAGCAGGGCCGTTTTATGGGTGATAAAGATTTCAGGGGGCCGCCTGGAGAAATGGATCCAGAAAGGCAGCAAATGTTTGAGCAGATGCAGGAAAAAGCACAGGCAGCCTGTCAAGACAAGCAGGAAGGAGATTCCTGCACAACAGAAGGCCCAAGAGGAGAAATGCAGGGAAAATGCACTTTGATGGAAGACGTGCTTTCTTGCAGGCCTGAAATGCATGACAGGCCGGATCATGGTGAGATGCCGCCTGGCGAAATGCCACCACCTGGTGAGATGCCGCCTGGTGAGATGCCGGACATACCGCAATGAAGTTAAAAACACTGATTCAACTGGACAATGTATGGAAGATATACAAGATGGGGCAGGTCAAGGTTCCTGCACTCCGGGGAGTCAATATAGATATTAATAAGGGTGATTTTGTTGCAATCATAGGAGCTTCTGGCTCTGGAAAATCCACTATCATGAATCTGATTGGCTGCCTTGACATTCCAACTAAAGGAAAGGTTCTGCTGAAATCCCAGGATGTTTCTAAATTAGATGAGTCTGATCTGGCTTCAAGAAGAGGGAACGCAATTGGTTTTGTTTTTCAGCAGTATAATCTTATCCCTTCAATGACTGCTTTTGATAATGTCCGGCTTCCGTTGGAGTTTCAGGAAGCAGACAGCAGAATGGCATCTGAGAGAGTAAAGAAACTTTTGGCGCTTGTCGGCTTGAGTGATAAGATGTTCAACAAGCCCACGCAATTGTCTGGCGGAGAGCAGCAGAGGGTGTCTATTGCAAGAAGCTTGGCATGTGATCCTGAGATTATCCTTGCTGACGAGCCAACAGGAGCGCTGGACAGCGTCACTGGAAAAGAAATCCTTGGAATGCTTTATGAATTGTGGAAACAGGATGGAAAGACAATAATCATAGTCACTCACGACTTGCAGCTCGCAAAATATGCGCGCACAATCATTGAGCTTAAGGACGGCCAGGTCCTTAGGAAATATCAGAATAAAAAAATGAAATCTAGGAGGAGTAAAAAATGAAGTCAAAAGTTTTGTTAAGTTTGTTGCTGATTATTGCTGTGAGCATTTTTTCATCTGCTGTTTTTGCAGCTGACGTGCTTACAGTGAGCCTGGTGAACCAGGATCCAGATCCTGCTATCTCAGGCAGCATTGTTGAGGTGAGGATCGGTGTTGAAAACACAGAAGGAATCTCTTCAGAAAATGCTGTGCTTGAGCTTGATGAGCAGTATCCTTTCAGCATGGTTCCTGGAGAGAGCCCTATAAAGAATATAGGAACGCTGGGCTCTTATCAGACAGGAGATAATTACAAGGTTATTAAATTCAGGATCCAGGTGGACAGGAATGCTCCTGCAGGTACATATGATTTGACTTTCTGGCAGTATCAGGAAGGACAAAAAGAAGCAGGCGGTGTCAAGAAGACAATAAGCATTGATATCAAGAGCAAGGAAGGCGCAGAAGTAATATATATTGACAAGACCGACTTGGTTCCTGGAAAGCAGACAGATATGCAGTTTGTCATAACTAATCTGGGTTCTGCCCCTTTAAGGGATCTTTCTTTTTCCTGGGAAAATGAAGACAGCATAATTCTTCCTGTTGGTTCTGACAATACAAAATACATCAAGTACATTGATGTAGAAGAGTCTGCAGAGCTTGATTATCAGGTGATTGCTGATTCTAATGCAGAGCCTGGCTTGTATAAGCTTGATCTTGCATTGAAATATGAAGACCCTCTTACAGGAGAAGATGAAGAAATCAATACAATTGCAGGGGTTTATGTTGGCGGAGAGACTGATTTTGATGTCGCTTTCTCTGAAAGTTCTGCTGGAGAGACATCTTTCAGCATTGCAAACATCGGAAGCAATCCTGCTTTTTCAGTCTCTGTGATAGTCCCTCAGCAGGAAAACTGGAGAGTGTCTGGCTCTAATTCAGTCATAATCGGGAACCTGAACAAAGGTGATTACACTGTTGCCAGCTTTAGCCTGCAGCAGGGCGGCAGAATGATGCCTTCTGTGGATTTCAGCGAGATGAGCCGTGAAGAGATGCAGGAGATGAGAGAGCAGCGCGCTTCACAGTCTGCTGAAACAGTCCTGATACAGGTTGATTACACAGATACAATGGGCAACAGGAAAACTCTTGAAAAGATGGTTCCATTGAATCCTTCGGCAATGACCTCTTCTGTGTCTTCTGATGGCGAGACAACAACGAATGGATTCAGAGGGCCTATGAGAATGCAGCAAGAGGGTTTTTTCTCAAAATATAAATGGTATATTATAGGGATTGCGGTCTTGATAGTTGGATTTTTTCTTTACCGCAAGTACAAGAGAAAAAAGCTGGAGAATCCTAAGTTCAAATTAAGGGACTTGTTCAAGAGAAAGAAGAAATGAGACTTACCAAATGCCTGCAGCATGCTTTTAATCTTGTGATTAATAGCCGCCTGAGAAGCTGGCTCACTATCGTAGGAATAGTCATAGGCGTGGCTGCAGTCATTGCAATAATCTCTTTAGGAGAAGGCATGCAGCAGGAGATGAATGAAAGGATGAGCGGCCTTGGAGGAGACATATTAACTCTTACTGCTGGTTTTTCTAGAGGAAGAGGAATGTTTGGTCCGCGAGGAGGAGGCCCTCCTGGTGAAGGAGGAGGTACGCAGGCAACTGAAGAAGAGATTGTGCTTGACAGGACTGATTTGCAGGCCTTGAAAGGCATTCCTGATATTGCATACATTGATACGCAGATAAGGGACAGCGTTGACGTGTCTTATCTTGGAAAGTCTGGCTCTGTCTCTCTCACAGGTGTTGACCAGAAGGTTTGGTCTAAGGTGACAACAGAAGAGATAAAAGAAGGAAGGTTTCTTGATGCTGCTGACCAGAATGTTGTTGTCATTGGCTCGCGTCTTGCAGAGTCTTATTTTGACCAGCCTGTTGGCATAAACAAGATGCTGACGATTGAAGACAGTGCTTTTCGTGTTGTAGGAATCCTTGATGAATCTGGCAACAGCATATACATGCCTATCCAGATGGCTTATCAGGTTCTTGATGACAAGGAAAATGATGTTTATGATTCAATTATCATCAAGATAAAAAATGAGGACGACCTTGATGCAGTTATTGAGAAGATTGAAAAGAAATTGATGATGGTTAGGCATGTTTCAGAAAAAGACAAGGATTTTTCAGTTTCTTCAAGCAAGAAGATGATGGAGACCAGGACTGAGATGATGTCTTCTATGAATGTTTTCTTGATTGCGATTGCTGCGGTTTCTCTTATTGTTGGGGCTATAGGCATTGCAAACACCATGTTCACATCTGTTCTTGAGAAGACCAAGGAAATTGGTGTTATGAAAGCTATTGGCGCGAAGAACAGGGATATAATGAAGATTTTTCTAATGAATGCCGCAATAATTGGCTTGATAGGAGGTATTCTTGGAATCTTTGCAGGGATAATCCTTTCAGGTGCCCTGCCTACCTTGATGGGCGGAGAGGTTGGAATGTTCAGGAGCGGAACAGTGGTCTCCTTAAGTTCAGTTATGCTTGCTTTAGGAGTGTCTCTTGGAGTGGGTATTCTTGCAGGAGCTGTTCCTGCTTACAAGGCGTCTAAGCTTAAGCCTGTGGACGCGCTGAGGTACGAATAATTTATTCTCGATAAATTTTGCGTTTAGAAACCTTTATATACTTATTTCACCTTGTTACTTTCAGTCGATTTCTCCAGTGTATATTCAACGCAGAGTTCTTACTATTTATTATAAGAGAATGTTGTAAAGAGGTGAAAGGTAAATGGCTAAAAAGAAAAAAGCTGTAACTAAAAAGAAAAAATAGGCGGAGGTAATAGAATGAAACTGCACCTAATGGGCGATTGGGATGATGAGGATGACGTCCAAGACGAAGACTACGATTATGACTGAGTTTTTTTAATTTTTTTTATTTTTTAACGACATATTTATATATAATTACTCTTTCTGTTTTTGCAGAGGTGATAAACATCAAACCAACATACTACTTGATTATTGTTTTTGCTGTGGCTATTGTCGGCGCAGCCATTTTCTTTACAAACATTACAGGCCAGGCAGCTATGAAATACCGGCCGTATCAGGGTTATGTCATGCAGACAGTTGCTCCGCAGACTCCTCAGTTCACTTCCGGCAGGTTTCAGAGCCCTTGTGAGATGTGCGGATGCCCTCCGCAGACAGAATACATCGGCTATAAAGGATTGTATTATGACTGCAGGTGCCCTGAAGTGCAGGACCTGAACCGTTATGACTTTGAATGCCTCTGGAGCGAAGAAATGGCTCTTGAAAAAGGATATTCAAAGAGCAAGTGCGCTCATGTTACCCCGCAGTATGTGGAGACCAGAAGCATCAATGCAGGCGTCAGGCAGATGTATTAGCAATTGAATGGCTAAAGAAATGGTGATTCTGCTTAAATAATCTCTTTCATCTCATTGAACTTGTCAAATCCAATCAGGAAAGCGGGGGTGAATTCCTTCTCATCATTTTTTATCTTTTGCTTTAATTCATCAATAGAACGAAACTCTCCTGAGACAACTTCATTATTGTCTATCTTGATGGGCCCGTCATATTCCAGCAGGTAAGAAGTGATCAGTTCATGTTCGTTCTCAAAAAGCATCTTGAACCTGAACATTTCCCGCAAATCATTTTCATGGACTTCAATGCCTAATTCCTCTTTCAGTTCTCTTACAGCAGCTTCCTTGTATGTCTCTCTTGTCTGCACATGTCCTGTTATTCCGCCTTCATAAAGCCCGGGAAATATGTCTTTCTTGTCGCTTCTTTTTTGGATAAAGAAATCTCCTTCTTCATTCATGATAAAGACCTGCACTCCCCTATGCCTTAGTTTCTTTTCATGGCATTCCTTGCGAGAAGCAGTTGCTATCACTTCATCTTTTTCATCCACTACATCTAATGTCTCAGTCATAAGGACTATATCTTAGAAAGTAGTATTTATGCTTTTCGATAATAGAAAATAGAATTAAACATCAACCATCTCAATCTCGATATTCAAACCCTCAGGAATAGGCACTCTCATCACTAACCTCAATGCTCTCTCATCAAGGCCCAAGTCAATAAGACGTTTGTGCACCCGCATCTCAAACCTTTCAAAGGTCTCTGCGCCGTTTCCGCAGGGTGTCTTTCTTGTGGTTAATTTCAATTTCTTTGTAGGCAAGGGTATTGGTCCTCTTATATCTACTCCGGTCTTTTCTGCTATGTCTTTGATATTATCGCAAGTCTGATTTAACTTGTCGATATCTATGCTTGCTAGTTTTATTCTTGCTTTTTGCATTTTCTCTGTGGGTGGTGATTTAAATTAAAATAAAAAAATTCGCTTTGCGCGAATTACATCTGTTTCTTGACCAAGTCAATGCACATTCCAGCTGCAACTGTCTGGCCAGAGTCTCTTACTGCGAATCTTGCCATCTGCGGGATCTCTTTCTGAGTCTCTATGCACATTGCCTGAACAGGCTTTACTTTAACGATTGCTGCTTCCCCATTCTTCAAGAAGTCTGGGTTTTCCTGCAGTGTCTCGCCTGTTGCTGGATTGATCTTTTTCTCAATCGCAGTTATCTGGCATGCGACCTGTGCTGTGTGGATGTGGAATACTGGTGTGTATCCTACGGTCACGACAGTCGGGTGGTTCAAAACAACTATCTGTGCAGTGAATTCAGTTGCTACAGTAGGGACATTGTCTGTGTGTCCAAGCACGTCGCCTCTTGCAGCGTCTTTTACGCCGATTCCTCTGACGTTGAATCCTACGTTGTCTCCTGGCTCTGCCTTGTCAACAGCAGCATGGTGCATCTCTATTGACTTGACTTCTCCAGATACGCCTTTTCCTTCCCTTCCTGGAACGATTATGATCTTGTCGCCCACTTTCATGACGCCTGTCTCAATCTTTCCAACTGGGACTGTTCCGATTCCCTTGATGTTGTAAAGGTCCTGGATTGGCAGCCTCAATGGAAGGTTTGTCGGTTTTTCCGGCAGATTTAGATTGTCAAGTGCTTCCATCAATGTAGGTCCTTTCCACCATGACATCTTGTCTGATTTCTTGACAACATTGTCTCCGTGGTAAGCAGACATTGGCACGAACTGCACCTGGTCTTCCTTGTATCCTACTGTTTTCAGAAGTGCTGAAACATCTTTCTTGATTGCTTCAAACTTTGCTTCGTCATAGTTTACAGTGTCCAGCTTGTTTACAGCTATGATCATCTGTCCTACTCCCAGTGTTCTTGCCAGGAATGCGTGCTCTTTTGTCTGAGCCATTACTCCTTCTGTTGCAACAACCAGGACTGCAGCATCTGCTTGTGATGCTCCGGTAATCATGTTCTTGATAAAGTCCCTGTGGCCTGGTGCGTCAATTATTGTGAAGTAATATTTAGGTGTATCAAACTTCTTGTGGCTCAGGTCGATTGTAACGCCTCTTTCCTGCTCTTCTTTCAGGTTGTCCATTACAAAAGCGAACTCAAACCCGCCTTTACCCAACGCTTCTGCCTTCTCTTTCAGTTTTCTGAGTTCTTGTTCTGGTAATGCTCCGCTGTCGAACATAAGTCTACCTACGCTTGTTGATTTACCGTGGTCAACGTGTCCGATGAATACCAGATTCATGTGTGGTTTTTCTTTAGCCATTTATGACCCCTCCATATTTTTAGTTAATATTATAGTCTTTGTGACTTCTGCCTGATTTATAAAGCTTGCGTTTTTTTTATAAAACGCAAGTTCAAAAATCTTTGATTTTTGTGAGTTGCGCTTTTTCTCTATAATCAGGCTCCTACCTGTGCCTCTGTGAGGCCTTTTCTTTCTCTTATCTGCTTGATTATCTTTTCCTGCAGTTCTGCAGGCAGCTTCTCAAACATCTGGTCAACTAGTGAGGAGTTTCCTCTTCCTCCTGTTGCTGACCTAAGCTCTGAGCTCCAGCCGAACATCTCTCCTACAGGCATCTTTGCCCTTGCGATGACAAGGTTTCCTTCCTGGTTCATTTCAAGCAGCTGTCCTCTCTTGTTGCTGACAAGCTTGGATATCTCTCCCATGTAGTCTGCCGGCGCTTCTATGTGCAGTATCTGCTTTGGCTCAAAGATGACTGGTCCTGCGTCCATCATCGCTGTTCTTATACCGTCTCTTACAGCAGGGTACATCTGTGCAGGCCCCCTGTGGATTGCGTCTTCATGCAGCTTACAGTCAACTAAATTGACCCTTGCCTTGACGCACGGCTCTTTTGCAATCGGTCCTGCATTTATGACGTCCTCAAACATGTCCAGAACCATCTCCATTATCTCATTGATCTGGACAATACCTTTTGTCTGGTCAACAAAGACACAGCCATTGTGCACGTCTTTCATCTTCAATGCTTCTTTTGACTCCCAGCCGCATTCAACCAATGCATCTCTCATTGCCATGTCTTTTTTCTTTACTCTTCCTGCAGGTATCTCTCCAGATTTTATTGCGTCATATGTCTTGTCATCAAGAGGCTCTACTGTAAAGTATAACTTGTTGTGCTTGTTAGGAGATTTTCCTTCTGCCTGTCCGCTTTTCTTTGTCACAGTCTCCCTGTAAACGACAATCGGCGGCGATGTCTTTACTTCAACATTCTTTTCTGTCTTTATCCTGTTCTCTATGACTTCTAAGTGAAGCTCTCCCATGCCGTGAAGTAAGTGCTCTCCTGTCTCTTCATTTATCTCTACCTTAATTGTTGGGTCTTCTTTTGTCACGTGCCTCAATACTTCAATCAGCTTCGGCAGGTCTGCAGGCTTTGCTGCTTCTATTGCTTTTGTGATGACTGGCTCAAATATGTGTGTTATTGCCTCAAACGGCTCTGCAGGCTCTAGTGATATTGTCTCTCCTGGATATGCTCTCACTCCTGCAAGCCCAAGGACGTTTCCTGCAGGCATGCTTTCAACTATGTCTCTTTTTGCTCCGTTGAACACAAATACCTGCTGTATCCTTGTGTTCTGCTTCTGCCTGTTCATGTAGACTTCTGTTCCTCTCTTGATTGTTCCTGAGAAGATTCTTCCGCAGGATATCTCTCCTGCCTGCGGGTCTACAACGACCTTTGTGATGCATGCCCATATGGGGCCGTTTGGATTGCAGTCAAGCATTGCTTTTCCGTCTTCGCTTTCAAGGTCCCCTCTCCAGAGCCTTGGTATCCTGTATTTCTGCGCATCTTTAGGATTTGGGTGATGCTTGATTACCATATTCAGCACCACCTCATGTATTGGCGCTTTTTTCTGCAGTTTCTTGTATTCTTCTCCGCCTGCAAGATATGCATCTATTATTTCCTTGAAGGTTATTCCTTTTTTCTTCATGTATGGTATGCTCAGCGCCCAGTTATGGAATGCAGAGCCAAATGCCACTGTCTCCTGCACATTGACCTGCCATTTTTCCTTGTATTCTTTTGGGGCGATTGCCTCTATCTGCTTGTTGACATCTGCTATTATTTTTACAAATCTTTCCTGCATCGCTTCTGGTGTAAGCTGCAGCTCTTTTATCAGCCTGTCAACTTTATTGATGAAAAGGATTGGCTTTACTCTTTCTTTTAGTGCCTGCCTGAGAACTGTCTCTGTCTGCGGCATCATTCCTTCTACAGCGCAAGTGAGTACTATTGCTCCGTCCACTGCCCGCATTGCTCTTGTAACATCTCCCCCAAAATCCACGTGTCCTGGAGTGTCTAATAGATTGATTAAATATTCCTTGTCTTCAAGCTTGTGCACCATTGATACTGCTGCTGTGTCAATCGTGATTCCTCTTGCTTTTTCATCGTCGTGGAAGTCTAGAGCCAGCTGTTTTCCTGCCAGCTCTTCTGACATCATTCCTGCTCCTGACAATAGATTGTCTGAGAATGTTGTTTTTCCGTGGTCAATATGCGCGCAAGTGCATATGTTCCTTATCTGTTCTGGATTTTTTGTAATCCTGACGACCTTGTCAACCATCTTTTCAGCCATATTATCACCTGTGTATTATCTCCCATAATTTTTTATCATAATTAAAGATCTCATCATTGTTGAACCACACTTGTATCTCTCTTTCTGCCTCTTCCTTGCTCTCTGATGCGTGGATGAGGTTTCTTATGACTCTTTTCTTTGTATCTGCTATCTGGTATGATTCTATTGAATAATCTCCTCTTATTGTTCCTGGCGCAGCCTGCCTCGGCTCTGTGTTTCCCACTATCTTTCTTCCGAACTCAACAGCATGGTGTCCTTCAAAGATTATCGCGATTATCGGGCACACCTTCAGGCCTTCCATGTTCCAGTTCCTTATCCTGTCGCCTATTTGCTCTGCTGTCTCGTCCATCTCTATTCCTTTTGATTTTGCTGCTGCAAGTGTCTTTTTTCCCACGCTTTCTTTCCAGTTAGGGTCGTCCTTGTAATGCTTGCCCAGCTGCTCTTCTGATGCGTGGATCATCTTTATTCCAGATATCTTGAATCCCACTTTCTCAAATCTCTTGATTATCTCTCCTACAAGCCCCCTCTGCAATGCATCGGGCTTTGCCAGTATTAAAGTTCTTTCAACTGTCATTTTTTACTCGCCTTTTTTTTCTTTATTACCCAATTTACATGCGCAGGTTTTCTTTTGAGTTTCAGCATGTTCTTGTCGCACTTGTTAGAGCAAAAATAAAATACTTTGCCGTCATTCTTGGCAAAGATCTTGCCTGTTCCTTTTTCAATTTCCTTTTTGCAAAATGAGCATTTCATTTTCTGCCTCTTCCTGACCTGTTCAGCGGCCTTGCCTCTATCTCAGTCTCTCTCAGCATCAGTATGTCATCTTTTTGCACAGGCCCTTTGACGTTTCTTCTCATTATCTTGTCCTTGTCTCTTCCGTCAAGTATTCTCACTCGGACTTGTACAGCCTCCCCCCTTGTTCCTGTCCTGCCGATTATTTCCTCGACTCTTGAGGGTACTGCATGGGAGAACCTGACGCCTGCTGCTTTTTCTTTTACTGCATCTTTCTTGCCGCGTCTTTGTCTTCTTTCCGGCGGTTTATCAGCCATCTTTATTCACCTTTCTTCTCTTCAGCTGTCTCTTCTTTAGTTTCTTCTTTTTTCTTTTCTTTTGGTGTCTCCGCTTTTTCTTCAGCTTTCTTTTCCTCTTTTGCCGGCTTTTCTTTCTTTTTCTTTTCTTTTTCTTCTTCTTTCTTCTCTTCCTTTTTTTCTTCTGCCGGCTTCTTCTCTTTCGGCTTCTCTTCGCCGCCCACTTTTGAATTTATTTCCTTGATGACTTTCTTGGCGTCTCCTTCTGCAACAACTGCGATTGCTGAGGTTCCTACTTTTATTCCTGCAGCAACACCCAGCTCTTCCTTGCTTGCAATCTCAACGCAGGAAACTCCTTTTTCTTTTGCAAGAACTGGAATATGCATCACTATCTCTGGCGGGCTAACGTCTTTTGCAATTGCAACAAGCTTTGCATTGCCTCTTTCCAATGCCTTTGTTGCCTCGTTAGCGCCTTTCTTTATTTTGCCTGTGCTCTTGGCTATCTCAATTGCTTCTAGTGCTTTATCAGCAAGTTCTTTATCAACCATTTTCAACCCTCCTAGGTTCATTATATATAGTGAGGTAAGAATTGTTACCTCATTCAGCCAATAATGGCTTCATCATGTCATAGGTAAAAGTTAGAATTAAGAGTTGATTTATAAAAGTTGCGGTTTATGGTTTATTTGAATCCGTGATTCACCATGTGCGCCACTATCTCATAAAAAAGATATGATGCAGAGATTGCGCAGGGTATTCCGCAGATGATAAGTGTTTTTATCAGGTATTTTTTCTCTTCTTTTCTTCTTTCCTCTATTTTTTCTTTTTCTTCCAGTTCCTGCTTGTCTTCCCACTCAACAACCTTGTAGCCAGGCGGTTTCCAGGCATCTGCAGGATCTCCTGAGTTATTGTTTCCATAGAAATCTCTATCTGGCTCCCAATTAAGTGCGTCTTCAAGATCCCAGCCCATATAATATACTTGTTTTCGGTGGTTTAAAAAGATTTTGACCTGTTTGAAAAGTTTTAAATAATTGATTGTTTTCCTGCAAAATTATGGCAGAGCCAGAACCAAGACCAGAGATGCATAAGCCTGAATTAAAATTCACAGCAGAGCGCACGTATGGAAACAGGGTTCTTATAGTGTGCCCATATCCCACAATCAGCGGATTTATCCACGCAGGACTGCACAGGCAGATGCCGACTGCTAATTATGACATGCTTGGCCAGACACCTATCTGGGAAGATGGCCTTCCTTTAAGAGACCAGCTTGCTTATGTTCATGAAAGAGAAGCAAACAAAGAGCCGCCTTTTCTGATAATTGATTTCCAGAGAACAAGAAACATAGTCAAGAAACAAGTAAGAGGCTTGTCAAGGTCAGAACTGGACATCATTGGTTTTAAGGGCTACCAGCTCTGGGCATCTGGTAAAGAAGACATAACATATCTCGCCTTGAAAGACGAGATTTTTTCAAAGCATCTTCTCCCGCATCATGTATACTCTTTGGATGGGGGCATCCTTTTGAAAGACTTTGGAATGGGCTCTCTTTCTAAAGCAGACCTTGAAAAAGATTTGGAAAGGCTTCTCAAGGAAGACACAAGATGGTTTTGGATGTTTACTTGGAAGCCTTAAGCCATAATCCCTCTAGCCATATTCTTCAGATTTGCTTCCAATGTTTTCATATGATTGATCAACTTTGTCTCTTTTGTTTTCTTTTCTAACTTCTCAAGCATCTCAATTCTTTTCTTGTGGCCGAGTTCAACAGTATAAGCTGCTTCTGGTTTTTTTGTGTGGTATGCTTTCATCAAGGCAAAATAATGCTCGCCTAATGCATTGTTCATCTTTTTCAATTCTTTGATGTATTTTGCATTTGCATACTTGAATTCTCTTGCGATTCTCTTGATTTCATCGCCAATTGATTCTAGAAGCGAGACAACATTCCAGTCTTTTAATAATTCCAGGCTGCTCCTTCCTAATTTCTTTGCAGTATGCTGGTCTGAAAAAGCAGATTTAATAACTCTTTTCACCAAGAACACCAATCTATTAATATCAATGTCCCGGTGAAATATGCTGTCATAGAAATCTTCATGCAAAGAACTCATTGAATCCTTTATCATTGATCTTATTATAATATCAATCCTTCTGATTATAGTTTCAATTGAAATCTCGCGCGTATCCATCAAGTCTTTTGCCAATATTTTGCTGGAGTCCTGCTCTAAAAGCTCAATCCCGGCCAGATTCCGGATTATTTTCTTTATTTCAGGAGAATTGTCCTTTAGATTGATTCCTTTAATCTCAAATATGTCATAATTAGACAAATAAGCAGCAACAATCTCTGCCTGTATCTTTTCAACTGATTTGCTGTCTGTCCGTATGACGATTTTTTTCGGCTCTTTCACAAGTCTTTTCTCTTTTGCACTGAGAACAAGTGTCTGGTCTTCTTCGCGCAGATACAAGATATCGCCTTTCTGCAGGTTATTTCTTACAGTCCAGTTTTTTGGCAGAGAAATAACAAAACTTGATTTTCCAAACCCGATTATTTTCCGGAATTCCATTGCAGCACCTCATATATAGTTGGGAAGTCGCGCTATATTGCATATATGTTATATGGGTTAGGTATATATATTTTCCGTGCATATAATGTGTACAAGAGGCAGACTTCCAACCTCTTCCTTAGTGCTGCATGAAGCAATCAAAGCATGATTTGCTAAAGAACAGGATCAGGGAGGACCCTGGAATCATCGGCCTTGAGGGCGTGGTTGCTTCTGAAGAAGAATTGCCGTGCTATGATGAGAATGGTCAGTTGGTTTGTTGTCCAGACCTTGCTTTTGAGCTGGAAAACAATGACTTGGTGCTTGTCGAGGTTAAGTCAAGCAGCCACAAGAGGGCTTTGCAGAAGCTCACAAAACAGCTTGAAACAGGATACAGGTATTTTCGTGATTACTGTAAGAAAAAAGCGAGGTGCATCGGGGTCTATCTCGAAAAAAGCGGGAAGATAAGGTGGTATGAAAGATAATCAAAGGGTGCTGCACGCCATATGTATTACCCACGTATTGGCCGCATAGTTCTTGTGCGCTTCACTCCCGATTGTGCAGCACCTTCATAGTAAAAAGGTGGTCAAAATGTTGGAAAAAAAGGTAAAAGAATGTATCAAAAAAGGCGGAGATTGTCCGGAAAAAGATGTGCATTACTGCATATTGCACAATTATGAGTGCCCTTATCAGTTGAAGGATGTCATCCAAAGGATTTCTTACTGCAAATTAAGGAGGTGGAAAGATGATTCCAAATAAATGCCCTTATCATAACACAATGAAGTGCGCGCAGAGCTTTGAGTCTGAGAAAGAAAAGACAAGATATGAGAGAAAGCACTGCATCAAGAGAAGATACCTGAACTGCGAGATATATGCTTTTAATTTTTTTGAGGATTTTTTTGACAGCATAGCAAAAGCAGATCCGGAAAGAATCCGGAACTTTACAAAAGCAGTCGGCGCTGTTGTTCTTGAGAAGATTGTCAGGAAGCTTTCAGGAGATTTGTAAACACGTAAACACAAACGTAAACATTTCCCGTCTAAAATATATAACATATGCGTCATATAGAATAAGTATATATGATTTAAAGACCATACTAATAATCAAGAAAGGGCATAGCTGACTTCCAAAATTTAAATGCTCTTTCTAGAGGGGAAAAATGAGGCTGCATACTGCAAAGTTCAATCTAGACAAACTGGTCTTGGTCTACATCACTGATGTGCATTACGGAAGCAAGTATTGTGACAAGGAATTGTTCAAGGAAAATCTTGAGTGGTGCTTGGAACAACCTAATGTGTATGTGATTGACGGCGGCGACTTGATGGAGACTGCAACAAAAGATTCTGTAGGGGCAGGTGTGTTTGAGCAGGAAAAGATTGTGCAGCAGCAGATTGATGATGTTGTTGAATTATACACGCCTCTTGCAAATAAAGGAAGGCTGTTAGGCTTGCATAGAGGAAATCATGAGTTCAGGATTTTCAAGCATTCTGGTGCAAATATCACAAAGATGGTTTCAAAGATGCTGGGTGTGAAATATTTTGGTGATGGTGTCCTGCATTATTTTAAGGTCGGAAAAGAAAATTACACATTATACACCTGCCACGGCCATTCTGGGGCAAAACTGCCTCACACAAAAATAAAATCTGCAATTGATTTGGCAAACATGGTTGACGTGGAAGTGTATGTCTCAGGACATGTGCACCAGCTGAGCCATCACACAAGGATATTCTACAGGATTGACAAGAGAAACAAGCAGGTTGTGGAAGGAGAGAAACATTTCATTCTTGGCGGATCTTACCTCGAACATTGGGGAAGCTACGGGCAGATGAAAGGCTATGAGATGATGAGAAAAGGAAGCCCCAAGATAAAGCTGCACGGCGATAAACACATGATACGGGTGAGCCTCTAAAATGATGAAACAAGAGGTCAAAAAGGAAGAATTGGAAGAAATACTCAGATGGGAAGATGTCGGCGGCTGTCATGGGGCAAAAGATGAGTTGATTAACTTAAGCAAGGAGCTGGCATATCAGAAGCTGTACAAGAGATGGAGCTGCAAGCCTCCGAAAGGGATTTTGATATACGGGCCAAAGGGCAATGGAAAGACAATGCTGGTGAAGGCTTTTGCATCTGCCTGTTCTTTTCCAGTGATTCCAGTGAAGCAGTCAGACATCTGGACAAAATGGTATGGTGAGAGCCCGAGGAACCTGCAGAAATATTTCAGCAAGGCAAGAGACCTTGCAAAGAAAAAGGGTGCGGCAATTTTGTTCTTTGACGAGATTGATGATATTGTCCTTAAAAGAAGCGGCCTGCATGAAGAAGACCACAAGATTGTAACGACTTTCCTGCGCAATATGGACGGCTTGCGCGCAGATTCAGGCGTCTATGTGCTTGGCTGCACTAATCTGGAACTGACACAGCTTGATCCAGCGACAATCAGGGCGGGGCGCTTTGACATAAAGCTTTGCATTGGTCATCCAAATGCAGTTGAAAGGGCAGAGATTTTCAAGGCTCAGCTGAAATACAGGGAAAGATACGCGACTGTTGAAAACTTCATGGATTCCATGAATTATCAGCATCTAGGAGAGATTTCTGAGGGCTATAGTGGCGCTGACATTGCAGAGATAATCGACAGGGTTTGCAGGAAAAAGATGCGCGATGAAGTCCATACGCTGAGAAATTCCCCGCCCGTCTCTACAAATGATTTGGTCAACCAGATTGACCGCTACAACAAGTCAATGCAGGTTGTCAAGAAGGAGAAAATAGGTTTTCAAAATGACTGAGTACACGACTTTGATCAAGAAAAGCTGCGGACACCACGGCCTTGTGAGATCAAAGTTTCCGCAGAGCATCATCAGCTGCTCGCAGTGCGCAATAGATGAAAAAGATCCTGAAAAAGCAAGGGTGCAGGTCCTGAAAAGAAAGATGCTGCCTTCAAAAGAAGTTCCTGAGCTTGATTTTGCTGCGATGGACAAGTGGATAAGAAAAAAACTGGAGGAATAAGATGGGATGGGAAGAATTCAACCTAAATGATGATGAGCAGTCAATTGATGACAAGCTGCCTGAGGGCTGGGACAGGTCTCATGTCGGCTTGATATGCTATACCAAGCAGTATGGCATGAATGTCAAGGCAGAGATTGTTATCCTTGAAAATTATGATGAAAACACTTACTCAATCACCACGAAAATAATGGACACAAAATTGAGAAAAAAATTGTCTGAAAAAGAATATTCCACTAACAGCAAGGAATCAATGGATGCATTTGTAGAAAAAGTGATTGCCTTGTATGACAAGATATTTCCGAACAAGGATTATGAAGGAGCATAGCAGACTTCCACGTAATTAGCCGTGCTCTTTCTGGAGAAGAAAATGAATGAAGAACTTATGGAAAAATTAGGTGACAGGGGATTCAAGTACTATAATTCTCTGAGAGAATTTTATGACGAGCCAGATAGGATGAACATCCTGAACTACATAATACGCTATGCAACAGAGGAGCTGAGTTTCTTTGGCATTGAGGATGAGAAGGATTTCAAGGAAAGAGTGCGGCTGAGAGGCTATACAGTTGTGAAAAAGCTGTATGATCTCAACATCCAGAGATTGAACGAAGGCAAAGGCGCGCTTCCGCTGCGTTTCCCTACTGATGAGCAGATCCGCGAAAAGATCCGCGAGAAGTATTCTAATCTTGAGAAAAAAATAGCAGGAGGGGATTGATATGTCATTAAAAAGCAAGTTAGTAAATGCATTGACTGTCGGCACGATTTGTTTCAGTTATCTCGCTACAGCTGCAGCAGGATGGTATGCGCATGATGTGATGAGTTTGCGGGCAGAGATTTTGCAGATGCTTCCAGAGAACAAAAAACAGAAAAAAGAGGGGCTTGAAGAGATTCTTGAAGCCACAGAAAAGCTTGTCAATGTATCAACTTATGAGTTTGAGTATTTTGACATGAAAGGCAACAAGACAACAGAAGAAAAAGAGCTTTGCTTTGTCGGCTCTGCATTTGGGGTTTACAAGAACCTTGAGGAAAAGACAATGCTTTTCTTGAGCTGCGACCATGTAACTGCATCTCCTGAGCAGATTGTCACTCTTGGCATGAAAGAGAAAGCAGGCAAGAGCTTCTATGAAGGCACAGTGAAAGCAGGTGATTCTGAATTAAGCTATGTTGCGACAAAGCCTGTTGCAAAGCCTGGCTTCAGGGTAGGCATCGGACGATTGAAAAGCAAGAAGCTTGGATTGTTCAGGAAAGCAGATTATGACAAGAATGGAAGAGCAAAAAAAGTGTATATTGATGCAGTAACAGAGCTTGCAGACACTGATGCATCTGAGAGAGGCAGGGATTTCATCTACAATGATGACCTTACCTTGCTGAAGCTTGATGAAAAAGCCATCCGCAGGTATAATGCGTGGGATGGAAAATGGGCTGATGCAAAGACAGTGAAGCCAGGGCAGAAAGTGTATGCAGTAGGATACCCACTGGACCTGAGCAAGCAGGTGACGCAGGGAATCATAACTTCAGAAGGAGACCCGCACAGGGATTATGACGACAATTTCTACTTCACTTCTGCGCAGATAAACCCAGGAAACAGCGGCGGAGGAGTGTGGAGAATAGTGAAAGACGAAGATGGAAAAGAAAAGCTTGAGCTTGTCGGCATCAGCAGGCTGAAATTTTATGCAGACGGCATAGGCGGGATAGTGAAGATAGGCAAGATAAAGGATTTCCTGAGAAAAGAGGGTTATTCATACATATATAGAAAGTAGCCAACTAATTCCGAAGAACTAGCTGGCTAAAAAGTGCTGCATAGCAGACTTCCACTCATGCTATAGGCACTTTTTCTATATAAAATTGTCGGTGAAGGCATGAGATTTTGTGAATACATGTACATACTGCAGGCAATGCAGTTCTGCAAATACCCTGATTTCAAATGCAAGTATCAGGGAGCGCAATACATCATGGAGTCGCAGTTCGGCTATGAGAAAGTAAAGGGTGTTGTCACTTTTTGCGAGCTGAACAAGATTAGTTCTGAACTAGAGAAGATGCTTGAAGAGTAAGTACACATAAATACACATTTATGTCAAAAGGTATTTAAATCTGTAAATCTATATATTTCTTGGGAGGTGCACATGAAACGAAAAGTTGTCAAGCACGGCTCTGCCACATTGACAGTTTCTTTGCCAGCAAAATGGGCCAAGAAATACGGCATTAAAGCTGGTGATGAATTAGATATAAAAGAGGATATGGGAAAGCTGATCATAGCAGCTGACAAGGGCTATGAGACAATCAAGGAATGCCACCTGGACATGGATTCCTGCGGCGTGATAAGCCAGGGATGCATAGGTGCATTGTATAAAGGAGGAGCAGATTCTATTCACTTGACTTTCAAGAAGACAGACGGCATGCAGGTGATTGACAAGGCATTGAAGGATTTATTGGGTTTTGAGATAATGCATCAGGCAAACAACAGCTGTACAATAAAAGAGATATCAACATTTGGCCAGGAAGATATGCAAAGCATGCTGAAAAGGACATGCCTGCTGCTGATTTCAATTGCAGATGATTCAATAGATGCCCTGAAGCAGGGAAACAAGGATTTATTGAAGAAAATAATTGAGAGAGACATCATTGTGAACAAGTTTGCAAATTACTGCAGGAGAATCATAAACAAGAAAGGTGTTGCAAAGATAAAGGATGTCCCGATGATTTATTATGTCATTGAAGAGGTTGAGAACCTCGGCGATGAATACAAGTACTTGTGCAGGCACATACTTGAGAATAACCTGACAATAGCAAACAAGGAGGTTTTCAAGATATTTGAGAGCCTTAACAAGCTTTTCAATGATTTTTTCAGACTGTATTTCAAGTTCAGCATTGAAAAGACAAGAAAATTGGTTGAAGACAAGAAGAAACTGATAAAGCAGATAAACAAGCTGTTCAAGACAGCAACACCTAATGATGCAAGAATCCTTGACAGCCTTGACAGGATGGCTGTTATTGTGACAAACATGGTAGGGCCTTTGCTGACCATGAAGATGGCCCCTATCTGTGATGTGCAGAAATTTATGGAATGACTTCCATGTCTTTTATTATGTCATGCAGTATTACAAACAGGCGCAAGTCTCTTCCATAGAGCTTGCCAGGCTCTTTTGCAGCTCCCCTGATTGCATAAGCCACGTCTGATTTCAGCCATTCAATGTCATCTGTCTGCCTTTGTTTCAATAAATCAATGTCTTCCTGTGTCAGTGGCCTGCTTTTTTCCAGGAGTTTTCTTTTTTCATTTCCAGCAAGCCCCATCCTTCTTAATGGCATGTAGACTGTCACGTCCCTGTGAATCTCATATCTTTCTTCAGGTGTTACTCGATTAATCGTGATTGTTTCATCGTCATTTTCTATTCTTAGCTCTTCTTCTATGAAGTGGTCTATTATCTCTTTCTTGTGAGCAGGTGTGAGAAAGTTTCCTGCTTCTTTGATAGAGAGCTCTGCAGATATCTTTGGATTGTCGTAAAATAATAACATGCATAATCCTGCCACATATTTCCTTATTTTTAGTTTTTCAAAATCAATTCCGCAGGCAACCCGTACTTTTTCCTCGTCATCATATATCATGACATTGTCCAGGTTAGGGTCAAAGTCAAAGCCTTCTTTCATCGGCAGTATGCACTGTCTTGTTATTTCTTTTAAGATTGCTTTCAGGTGCTCTTTTGTGTACTGGTCTCCTATGTTCACATAAGTGTTTTCATTTATTGCCTGGTTTGACAGAGCGCATTTGCCGAATCTCAGGTCAAGGGCGTCAACAGCGCTGTCAGCAAATTCATAATAGTCTTCTTCTTCAAATTGCATTATCTCGTCATCAAGGTTAAACCCTTCTTTTTCTGCTGCCCTGCGCAGGGTGCCGTCATGATATTTTTCTTTAATGTCATAGATGTTTCTTACAAGTTCTGTCACAGCATCCTTGTACAGCTGCATTGTCTCGTCATGGAAGTGCCTGTATTCATCTGTGATTATGTCGCTCTTTTCTTTTTGCGCTCTTTCTACTGTCTCTGCTTTTTCAGCAATCCTTTCATTCATTGTCTTTGTTCCTTTTGCCTCAAGTATGAGGACAACAGGGTCTTCCAGCCTCCATATCACGTCATAATCATCGCTCTTGTTTTCTATGAGCAGCTTTTCAAGCTTCAGTGTCTGTTTTTCATCTACAGGACTCTTGAATATGGCCTTTACTTCTTCAGCTCCCCTGCCTTTGGCCCGCCATACCCTGCAGTTTGTTATGCTCCTGAAATAATCTCTCTTGCTTATCTTCAGGAACTTTGATAATTCTTCTGCAGGGTCAAGCGGCGTCGAAAGATCATTCTTAAAGAAATATGCTGCAAGATATGCCTTGAACCAGTGTGGAGGAAGGTACGGGTCATCCTGCTTGTCCAGTTCAATTGCCTTGTCAAATTCTTCAATTGCTTTTGAAATTAATTCCAGGTCATTGCTGAGCTTTGCAAGCCCGTAATAGCATTTTCCTATCTTTGTCGTGCAGTAGGGCGTGTTGTCTCCCTTGCTTCTTGCATGCTCTAATAATTTTATCGCTTCCTGATAGCATGCTTTTGCAAGCTTTGCTGCTTCCTGCTCCTGCAGGTTCAACTGATTGCAGATATCTGGGATATTATTGCACACTCTTTTTTCAAGCACAAGTTCTGCAATCTCTATGTAGTTTGTTGCAGGCATTGAATAGCAGGCTCTTGGGGCTTTTTTGCTTAGTTTTTTTCTTAATTCCCTTACTTTTGCATAATCTGCAATTGCTTTTGCCTTGTTTCTTATCCTGTCAAGCACGTTTCCTTTTTGTGATGCCCTGAAATGAGCTTCTCCGCGGAAATTATGGAATTTGCTGAGTTTCCTGGTGATTTTCTTGTTTTCTTTCTTTTGGCTTGCTTTTGCAATCATTTCATCAAGAGTGGTTAGTGCTTCTGCAAAAGCCTTTCTTGAGGAGGGAATCAGTTTGCCGATGTGCAGGCAGCTTCTTGCTATCTGCTCTGATATCTTTAGGCTGTCATAGAATCTGCGCTCTTTTGCCTGTGCTTTCTTGAGATGGTTTCTTGCTCGGTTAAATATCTTTATCAGCAGGCGGTCTTTCTGGCTTTCATACTTGCCTGGCAAGAGTATGCTTTTGACTCTTTTTATCACAGTGTCAGATGCTTTTCCAAAGTGCTCGTGGTACGTAGGATCATAGAATTTCAGCAGGTCTGCTATTTTGCTGAATTCTTCTTCACTTGCTTTTACAAGGTCTCTTCCAAGATAAAACATTGTTGTGCCGAGCTTTTTCTTGTAGTCTGCAAGCTCTTCTTCTTTCTTGAACTTGCTCATAGCAAAATGCGCCTCTGCACCGTATCTTAATGCCTGCAGGTAATCAAGGAATCTTTCGCTTATGCTCTTGTCTTTTGTCAGGCGCAGCTTGCTCATGTGGCAGTTGCACAGCTTTGAGCTTATGACTGCAAGGTTTATTTCCTTGATGTTCTTTGATTTTAATGCTCCGTGATAAGCATCGCTTGCTCTCTCAAGATGCTTTATTGCATCACCTAGTTTTGCAAGCTCCATGTGGGTGTTTCCAAGGCCGATGTAAGCAAGGGCATTGAAGCTCTTGTTTCTTCTTATCTTTTCAAGGAAATCAACGCTTTCTTCAAGTATCTCTCTCTTGTTTGAAGAGAATTCTGCAATCTTCTGCATTGTTGATGCATACCTGTAATAATAATTCTTGAAATTTGCAGGAAGCTTTACGTGCTTTAGAAGCAATTCAAGCTTTTTCTCATTTATCTGCCTGCATTTCTCCTTGTCCTCGCACTGAAGCGAGTCATAGGCAGTATAGAACTCTTCCATAAAGTTCTCTTCAGGTGATTCTATGACAAATTCAGCGAGTCTTGGTATTTTTCTTGCCTTGTCTGCGGCAGAAATCAGTTTTTCTATCTGTTCTTCCAGGTTGTTAAATTCTCTGCCATTATTTAACCTGTCAATGAACTGCTTTTGCGGCTTGAGAAAGCACAGTATTGCAGCAGCTCTTTCTCTTTCTCTTGCCTGCTGCAGGAGTTTTTCTGTTCTCTTGATTCTTTCTTTGTTTGGAAGCTTTTTTGCTTTCAGCCATTTTATTTTTCTTTTGGCCTGCTCTGCGCAGATATTTGCAAGGATCATTCTTGCAGGCGCTGTCAGTGAATTGAAATGATGGGTGTAGATGTCGCCGAGGTCTTTCAGTATGTTCTCGTTTTTTGAGTCAACAAGCTTTTTTATCTGTGCTGTGATCCTGCCTGCAACCTCTTCTTTCAGCGTGTATTGCCTTGCTGCATTTTCAACAAGCTTTTCAAGAGAAAATGAATGGGCCAGTTTAGTTAGATGTGTCAATGGTATTGCAAAGTCAGTTTTTCTTGGGACGGCCATTTTTTTTAGGAAAAAAGGTGAAAACCTTTTTCTTTAAGGGTTTTAACGCAGCTTTTAAGCCTGTTTCCTTCTGTATCATAGCCGATTCTTTCTTTTCTGAACTCTCCTCCATGATAGTCTGAGCCTTCCAGTATCATAAGGCCATATTGTTCTGCAAGCTTTTTATTATTGAATCCGATTGCATTTATCCATTTGCATTTTGCGAACCATTCAACGAATTCTTTTGAGTCTTCATGGGCGACTGCAATAATGTCTGCAACATCGCTCAGGAAAGGCAGTGCCTGCATGCAGGTCATTCTTTTGTAGTCTGCCAACAGCATTCCCTGCGTTTCTGGAGCATTTGCTGTTTTTTTCTGGAAATATCCTTCAATTGTTAAAGGGGTTCCATAGCCTTGTTCAGGGCTTTCTATCACTTTATCTTCAAGCATTCGCTTGTTCAGGGCATTCATTGTCCTGCTTATGTCTGTGTAATAAAAGCCTTTTCTGCCATATGCTCCAAGTATGTAATTAGGCCTTCTTGCTGCAAGCACCATGTGCCTGCTGATAAGATATTTGTCAGGATTCTGCCTTATGTATTCGTTCTTGCTGAAGTGTTTTATTGCTTTGTCAAGTGATTCATCAAATTTTGTTATTATTCGGTCATTTATCTCTGTCAATAATCCATTTTGTACGCGTGCCATTCTTGAAAGCATCTCTTCTGTACTTTCTCTTTTTGTGAAATAGATTGCAATGTGTATTGTCTTGCCTTGCGCAAGGCTGACCTCTGCTCCAGGCAAAGTGTATGTTGTATTGTTGTCTGTCCTTGTCTTGTTAAGCTCTTGTATGAAAGGATGCCATTCATGCCAGATTATGTTGTTGTGGTCCAATGCTGCTGCAAAGTCCAGCTTTGCTATCTCTGGCTTCATATCTTTAAGACTAGTGCTGCCATCAGAGCCGATAGGGGTGTGGATGTGGCAGTCACTTGCTTTTTCCAGTCTTTGGTCTAGATTGTCCATTTTCTAAGAATTGTCTGCCAGCAGACTTGCGACTTCTAATAGGTATATAGTGGTGCAAACTTATTATATTTATTCACACAAAGTACACACGTAAATACAGATGTACACGTTGTGTCTGAAAAATATATATTCCTTCTTTGCCTATGTTATATTTAGAACATATGGGGCATGTTATTATTTTTTGACTGCCTAAATAATGAAGGAGGTGTTTTATGAGAAAATATGCTTACTACAACTATGTTTCTTCAGTAGGAAAAATAGACAGGATTTTCAGGAACAGGCTGGTAAGAAGAAGAATGCGTATTGCAAAATGAGAAGGCAGATAAAAAACGAAAGGATGAAGAGAATAATCGGTTATCTATACTGGCATGGCTGGAAAAGTGTGACGCAGATTTCCCGGGATCTAGATATCCCAAAGTCCACTGTTTTTGATTACATGAAAGAGATTGAAAAGCAGTATTCTTTTGTGATGATAAGAAAGCAGCCTAGTATTTGAATCTTTTTTCATATTCTTTATGATTCACCCATTCAAGTACTATGCTTAATATTGTTATCTGGTCCTCTTTAACTGTATAGAGTAATCTCCATGCTTTTGGCAGGTTGTATTTCCAGAGGTTTGATGCATTGTATTCTTTTGGAATGAGCTTTTTCTGTATCTGTATTCCGCAGAAAGGATCTTCTTTTAAGGCGTCAAATGCCTTGTTTATTGACTTGAATAAGTCCCTGCTTTCATGTCTTCCTGTTCTTAATCTTTCAAATGCCTTTTTTAGTTTTTCATCTGCAAAAGCCACATGTATTATCTTGCTATCAAATGGCTTTTTGCAAGGTATTTTCTTACTCCTTCTGGATCCCATACCCAGATTATCTGCTTGTCCTTGATTACCACTTTTCCTGTTTCCTGCAGGTAATCTATTATCAGGCAGAACGTCTGATACATTATTTTCTTTGGAAGCTTTTTCCACAATTCTGTTTTTGTCGGGTATTTCTTCATCTTTTTTATTGTTTTTTCTACCATGATTACAGTGTCCAGTCTTGGATAGTGCAGTATTGCTTTTTGTTTCATTATATAAGTTTATATAACTAATAATATTTAAAGTTTTTGTTTTCATAGAAGTAGTGCTGATTCTATTCTTTATACGTCAGAAATACTTATTTTATATGTCCAATAGCAAGTATTTCTGAACGTGCTCAAGAAACGCCGCTATATAGATAAATTTTGGCGTTTCTTGACATGCGTTTACAAGACTTTTCCGGAAAATTTTCGATTATTTCCGCGCAGTCAGCAGGATTTCATCAAAAGGAGGCAATGGCCTTCCTGCAAATTATCCCCACAATACCTCTTCTTCTTCTTTTACAACATCTTCCACTCTGCGCAGAGGCTTGCCAGTCCACTCTTCCAGAACAGCTTCTACTGATTTTATGCGCTCAAACATCTCGCGCGAACCGTCTGTTATTGTTGCACCGAACCAATAAGAATCTGAATAACCTTCTCTTTCATCGTAACTTTCTCTTACTAATGCTAATGGCACCTCTCCATATTCATCTACTCCAGTGCGGATGATAAATGGCAGTAATCCTGAACGTCCTGCAAAAGTGGGAAAGCCAAATTCTAAAGATTCTGCAAAAGTCAATTCGTCCAATGTCTCTTCATCTAATCTAAAACAGTCATGCTTGTCCAGGCTTCCGCCATGCCCTTTTTGCACAAGCTCTAATCCTTGTCTCTGGAGCCTGTCTCTAATAAATGCCACTTCTGTCAGATAGAATTCATCGCTTTTTACCACGTTCTTGTTTAACAGCTTGAAAAGATGCATTGCGCGGCCTATGTATAGGTTTTGGGCGTCTGTCTCTATGCTCATCTGCCGGTCTCCGCGTGATGCTGCGCATGCATTAAACTCTATGCAGATTTGTGTCAAAGCATTATGTTCCAGCACACAAGCATTGTCTTCTTCAGATTTTAGATATGCTCTATATGTTTCTTCAACAATTCCCATTTTTGTTCTCCCCCCGAATTAATTTGATTGGTAAAATACGATTCCTTTTAAAAAGTCTTCTTTTCCAAAGTCTGGCCACAATACATCTGAGAAATATATCTTTGTATTGGGCGCGTCCCACAATAATAATCCGCCTGTTGTCTTCTTTTTGCCGCTCACGATCATCAGGTTTGGTGGCATGAAATAAGAGGCATAGATATTTTCTTTTATCAATGCTGCATTGATGCCTTCAGGCGTTATCTTGTCCAGCTTTAACTGATGCGCTATGAGCTTGCAGGCATTAACAATCTCTTCCTGCCCGTCATATTGTATGCAGAAGTTTATGAAATGCTTGTCATATTCTTTTGTGTCTGATATTATTTTTTTGATAGGCTCTATTAATCTGTCTGGCAAATTATACCATTTTCCTAATACAGAGATCTTTATCTGGTTTTCATGGATCAATTCCCATTTGAGCAATAAGTTGAAGAATTCAATCAATTGGTCAATCTCTTCATCACTCGGCTTTTTTGACCTTGAGAAAAAAGTCATTATTGGAATATGAAGTTTAACACCTACTTTTATTGCGTTCTTGATGTTCAAGAACTCTGTCTGGTAGGTCTCTTTAAGCGGTTTCTTGTTTTTTTCTGCAAATTCCTCGCAGCCGTCAACGATTATCGCAACATGTTTTGGAATATTCTGGCTGCTTATCTGTATCTTGCTTTTCACGCCTTCCCAAAGATTTATGATTCCCACAAAGCACCTTTTATTTGCTACTCGGGTGTTAATATACTAATATTTATAAACCTTTTCAATTTACAGAGGTATATGATTGAGCTTATATACGCTGTATGTATAGTTTTATTGATAGTGGGGACCTTGACAGATCTCAAGACAAGGGAGGTTCCTGACTGGCTAAATTATTCAGGTATATTTGCAGGGCTTGGATTGAGATTGATGTGGTCTGTTTATTCTTTTGAATGGCACTATATATTAGAAGGATTATTGGGCTTTGGGGTGTTTTTCGGCATTGCTGTCGCAATGTTCTACCTTGGCCAGTGGGGAGGCGGTGATTCTAAATTATTGATGGCTTTAGGAGCTTTGTTAGGATTAAGATTCAGCCTTGACTCTTTCACAGTAGGCTTTATTGTCAATCTTGCGATATTTGGCGGAATCTATGGAATCATCTGGAGCGCTGCTCTTGCTTTTAAGAATTGGAAAAAATTCAGGAAGCAGTTCAGGAAGAGTCTTGATAAGTATACAAAGATACGCGCAGTAAGTCTTGGATTTGCATTTGGCTCATTGGTATTTGCTTTTTTTATTGGAGAAACTTTCACAAGATTATTGCTTGTGTTTGTTGCCTTGTTTGTTCCTGTCATGATTTACTTGATTCTTGCTGTCAAGTCAGTTGAAAACGTATGCATGTACAAGAAAGTCAGTCCTTCTGAGCTTACAGAAGGTGACTGGATTGCAGATGATGTTTTTGTTAAAGGAAAGAAAATCTGCGGCCCAAAAGATCTAGGCATAGACAAGAAGCAGATAAATAAGCTGATTAAGTTTAAAATAAAGAAAGTCTTGATAAAAGTAGGGATTCCTTTTGTTCCAAGCTTCTTGATCGCTTTCTTGATCACTCTTCTTGTTGGGAATCCTCTTCTGTTCTTGGTTTGAGGATGTCTGATATGTCTATTTTTTCAATATTTGTTTCTCTTGGAAGCGATTTGACAAATTCATTTGCTTTTGCGTAAAGATCTGAATTGACTCCTTCAAGATAATTCAATGCTCTTCCGCCGTTATGGTTCACAAAGTCTGCAAAAAATTCAGCAGAGTGCGTCTCGCCTACAAAGAATATTGATGGTGTTCCCTGCTGGTTGATGTAAAATAACATCACTTTCTCTCCTTTGTACATTTCAGGAAGCTCCATCTTTATTCACCTAAGATGTCTGATATGTCCACGTTTTCTATATTTGTGTTTGTCTGGCGAAAAGCCCATTCGTCTGCTTTTTCATAGAAGTCTTGGTTGACGCCTTCAATATGGCAGATATATCTTCCATCGTGGCTGTCCAGGAATCCTGGAAAATTTTCAGGATGCACATCTTCATCAGCTTTTGTGACTGCCAAGTCCCTGCTTCCAAAAGGCGATATGTAGAACATTAGTGTCAGGTTTCCTTTGTATTTTTCTGGTAAGTCCATTGTATCTCCCCCAATTTTATAATAATCAGGTCTTCTTTTTATGGTTTTCTGTTTTTGGGATAATATTTATATATAATCAAGTCTAAATTCTTAAAAAAGGTGATAATATGAAGAAAATAATTCCAATATTGCTTATTTTATCAGTTTTACTGGCTGCCTGCGGCACTGTTCAAAAAAGCGGTGAAGCCATGCAGCAGCCTGCATATGCAAAGGCCGCGCAAGCATCATCAATAAAGACAGAAAAACTTGCTTTAGAAAAGCCGGCTTTAACAGTGCCTGTATATAGGTGCTGGTATGCTTATCATGGCGCGATGAACCATTATGTTTCTTTTGATGCTAACTGCGAAGGAAACAATGTTGACGGATTGATTGGTTATGTTTACAAGGAAAAACAGCCAGGAACTGCTCCATTGTTTGAATGTTTCAGGGCAACAAGGCATGATCACAGGACTTACAGGGATCTTTTTGTCAGCTTGAATGAATGCCCTGCTGAAACAGAGCTTCAGAGAAGAATCGGTTATATTCCTACGAGCCCTTCTGAAAAGACTATTACAATCTACAGGTGCTGGGCATATCCAGACAGGATAAGTCAGGGAAGATATGACCACATGGTTTCAAAAGACCTTGGCTGTGAAGGCTTTCGCAATGAAGGCCTTAAGTTTTATTTCCTTAATGCTCCAGTCTATCCAGCTCCAGTGCCTGAGTGCACAGGTGACTTGAGGAATACTATTAAAGAAACAGAAGAGCCAAGAACATACACTGTCCAGGGCAAGGATTATGAAGTTGAAGCAAAAGTCTCGGAAAATGAATGCAGGTTCATGATAAATGGCGAGAAAACAGATGTCTTGAGAGCAGGAGATTCATATGTGCTGGTAGACGGGCTTGTGCTCAAGATAGAAGATGTTTTTGATAAGATGGTTACTTTCTGCCTTGATGTCATAGAGATAGAGCCTTGCGAAGGTGACATCAAGGACGCGCTTGAAGAAGGACAGAAAAGGACATATACTATTTCAGGCAAAGATTATGAAGTTGAAGCAATGGTCATTTTAGAGGAAATAAAAGAAGCAAGATTCAAGGTGAATGGAGAAACAACAACTGTTCTCAGGCCAGGCGAATCATATATATTGGCAGACGGTACAGTGATACAGCTTGAGAATGTGTTTGAAACACAGCCAGGCTATGCCACTTTCTGCCTTAAGCATCCTGTGATGACCTGGGAAGTTGCGATATCTGAGAGCAAGAAATATCTTGGCAGTTTGCACATGGAAGGAGACACTTTTGACCTTGTATATTATCCTGACCATGATATCCTTGAGATAGACCTTCCAGGCGATGGTGAGCAGGAGATAACAATAAACCCAGTTACACTTGAAGGAAACTGGCCTTATCAGGGAAATGCTTATCATGTGAAGATAGATTTACAGAACATGAAGATTATTTTTACTCTTTAATTATCCAGCTGCTCCAGCAGTTCAGTAATGTATTCCCCTCCAAGAGGATGATAGAACTTTTCAGGGGCAAGCGTCAATGCGCTTGCTTTAGAGAACAAGCAGATTGATGCAATTGACAAGTCACTGTAGAATATGCAGATGTACTGCTTCTTTGTTCCTGGCGTGAATCTTTCTAATACTGCGATAGGGTTCTGGAAGGTTCTTGCCCTGCTTGCTATCTTTTCAAGATTGTCTATGTCCTGTTTCCTGAAGCCGTGCCTTTCGCCTAACTGCCTTGCATTGTTTCCAAGCATTAGCTGGAATCCTTTTATTTTTTCAAACTCTCTTTGATAAGAAGGATATTCTACTATTTCTTCTCCTGCTTTCTTTGATTCATCCTTGCTTAGCGGGCGGAAGCGGTAATTCCAGGGGTCTTTTGCAGCGATTGCAGCTATTTCTGCAATCATCACAGCATAATTGTTGCAGTGCCTTATTTCATCAAATCTTCTTAATATGCTTGTTCCTATGTTTCTTGCCTTGACTTCCATTTCTGGATTTCTTGAGTCCCTGTAATAGTCTGCAACAGCAGTTATCATGTTTTCCATTGATTCCATGAGATGTGTTGTCCCGAAAGCATCATTGAAATATTCTGCCAGGGGCTCATCAAGTCTTGTTGCAGTGGCTATTATATCCTGCTCTTCTCTTTCAGAAAATGGAAAAATCCCCATGCAGGGGAAGAATAATCAGCGTAATTTAAAGGTTTTGGATTATAAGTCAGCAAGTCTCTGCCTGTAATTATCATCCAGTGCCATCTTTTCTAACAGATTGCATAAGTACTTTGGAGTTGCGCTTGCCGGGTCTGTAGTCGGCTCTATTCTTGCTTCTCCGATAAGTGCTCTGGCTAATGTCTCATCTGCTTTTACAATCCTGATTAGCTTTGGCATCAATTCACTTGCAAGAAACTGCAGCCTGTTGTCAATGCCTTCAACATATTGCAAAGCTGCTTTTACTTTTGGATCTTCAAGAACTGCTTCATAGAATTGTTTTTGCTCTCTTGAATGCATTATCTGCAGGCCGGTGCAATCTTCCTGTCCAAACTCTGCTTTTAATTCTTCAGCGCTGATGCATTTAAACTCCCTGCAAAAATACTTTTCATCATTCATTTTGCATACCTCTTAATTGTTCTAAATCTTCTCTTATGTCTTCTCCATGCTTGTATGTGTCTATTGCATATGCTGTTAACAGGCTCATTTCAAAGCCCTTTTGGTCTTCTGTTGCCTGCTCTATTATATGTCCTAATTGTAGATAGTGTTTAAGTTTTGGAAAGGCCTTCAACATCTCAACAATATCTTGCCCTGCCCTGTCTCTCACCAGCTCTATCTGGGTTTTCCAGTCTAAGTATGGTGCTTCGCACTCTTCCATGAAAAACCTGCTCTCTTCATACGCAGATACAAATCTCTCAATATCTTTCAGAGCATCATATAAAGCGACTCTTGCTTCTCTTGACTGAATACAAAGCGCAAGCGCGCCTGGAGTCAGTTCTTTCAGCTGATCTTCAGTAAACATCTTTAAATCACCTATAGAGGAGATAAGCTTAGGTCATTTATAAAGCTTTCGGTTTTAGTTACTTAAGAGTGGTAAAAATAGAAAGATTTAAATAGTAGAAGATATTATATCTTCTATAAGAAAAAATGGGGCAGTTCATAGAGATTACACCGGATTTAGAAGCAAAGATAAAGAAGAATGAATACTTTTTAGCAGTCCCTGCAGGCATAGAGTTATCTCGCGACAATCTCTCATATAAGGATATTCTGTCGCACATAGTTTCCTATGACCAAGAAAAGAATTTGTTTTACTTCTTTGCTCCTCCACAGGATGACGGTTATTTCCGTCTGAAATATATCCGCGGGCTGCCTAATATTAAATTTGGCTTTGGCACAGGGCAGTACAGCATTGCTTCAAGGCAGATAAGGCTTAATCCTTGCGGGGAACTGCCTGCGGAATTAGATGCGCTGCATCCTGTCCTGCAGAAGCGGTTTGTTGACCTGAAATCAAGACAAGAAGTTGATTTGATATGGCTTCTGGAAGAACTTAGTGACATAACTAAGTCTGCTTTTGAGTATGATTTTGGAGAAGCAGAAGATACTGCTAATCAAAGCTTTGAACATTTGAAAGCAGGTTATACCAGGTCTCAGTTTGCGACAAAAAAAGGTGTTTGCGAAGATCAAGGAGACCTTTTTAGGATATTTCTCAACAACCTTGGCCTGGAAAATATTCTTTATTTTCAGCAGGGATGTGAGAAAAAGGAAATACTGCATGATACCACAATAATCTTAGACAAGGAAAGAAAAACCTGGCTTGTAGTGAACTCATTAAGCCCTTCAAAACAATATAATGTGGCGCCTCTTAAAAAATTAGAGGAATTAGGAATGCCTTATGTCCCGTTAGAAATGGATCTTTCAGTGTATGATGAGGATGTTTTTGATATAGATATAGAAAAGCTAATGAAAGAGAAAGCAGATAATTAATCTGTTTCTACAACTTTAATTATATGCCATCCGAACTGGGTTTTGATTGGCTTTGATAATTCTCCTGGTTTTAGGCTGAAAGCAGCTGTCTCAAACTCTTTTACCATCTGATTCCTTCCAAACCATCCCAGATCTCCGCCTTTCTTTCCTGAAGGGCATAGTGATTTTTCCTTGGCTAATTCATCAAAGTCTTTTCCGTTCTTTAGATCGTATAAGATAGCATTTGCTTCTTCTTCTGTCTTTACAAGAATATGTTTTGCATGTACTTTTTTTGGCATTGTTTCCACCTTTTGTTCTTTTTCTTCAACTACCTCTGGTTCTGCTTGTTTCACCTCTTGTTCCTGCTTTTCAGCCTCTTTCACAGGCTCTCCCTTCTCTGCCTCTTTTTTCTCAACAGGCATTACACAGGCCGTAAGAACCAGTAATATCATCAGTGTTATTATTATTTTTTTCATTTTAGCTTTCAGGATTGTTATGGTATAAATAACTTTGGGATTCTGACCGAAACATTTATATATGTATGTATACATATATGCATATATGACAAAAGTTATTTCATTATCAGATGATGCATATGAGTCCCTTAAGTCAATGAAAACCGAGGGGGAGTCTTTTTCAGAAGTAGTTAGGAGGATAGCCCACAAGAGCATCTTTGATTTTTTTGGGGCATGGCCTGACAAGAAAGAGCTTGATAAGATTTCAAAAGAGCTGAAAAAAGAAAGAGCTGCATTCAAGACAAGAGAGGTGAAATTCTGATGTTCTGCCTTGATACAAGCATTGTTATTGATATTTTTCGCGGGGATTCTGCCTTGAAGAAGAAAATGATGAAGTTTCATCAGAAGTTCTCAATCACTTCAATTACTTTATGTGAGCTGTTTAAAGGCGCCTGGAAGTCTAACAATAAGGAGAAAGCAGTTCAATTGATAACAGATTTTTACAAGAGTGTTGAACTGCTTGATTTTGATGTTGCTTCTGCAAACCTGTTTGGCCTGAATAATAATATTCTTGAGAAAAAAGGTTCAAAGATCCCTGAGGCAGATTTGATGATAGCTTCTTTGGCAATGGCGAATAATAAGGTATTGATTACCCGTGATTTAAAACATTTCAAGAAGATTACTGAATTGAATGTTGAGAAGTGGTGATTCCTTGCATCAGCTTTTTATATTGACTTTATTTCTACTGTGTAAAATGAATTCACACGAAAAAGCTACGCAGAGAAGGATTCAAGGAATCCATGAAGCATTGACAGAGGGTGTTGAATGCCCGCAAAGAGAGCAGACAGGCGAAGTTGTATATTGCAGGAATGAAAGTCTTGCAGAAAAGGCAGAATGCCCTTATCTGAGTCCTGAGAAGATTCCTGTCTGCATAGACAAGCCAAGCCAGGAGCGCGAAGATTACATCCTGAAGAAAACAAAAGTAAAGCCAACAGGCCCGCGCGAAAGTGTTCCTTCACACATGGAAGACAAGTGCTTGTGTGAATACAGGCCTTTGGAGTGAGTCAGAAACCAAAAAGTATTTATAGTAGTATACTATTTTGTATACTGATGGATCTGAATGAAAAAATATCAGACGGCATCATTGAAAAAGAAAGACCGCCTGGACAAACTTCTACAATCGTCTTCAATCTCGGAGACAGAATAATCCAATATTCATCGACTGAGACAAGAGAAGAAAGAATAATAAAACAAGAAGAGACAAAATATGCTTCTGATTATTTTGGGTAGGAAGGTTTAATAATAAGCTGGCTATTCTTTTCTCATGGTTGAATTCAATCCTGATGGAAGCATAAAGCTTCCTGGCGCTATGGCTGCGAATATTGCAAGAAAAGAGTTGAAGCTTAAAAGAGAAAAATGTGTTCTTATTAAGAAAGAGCTTGTTGATTTCAAGCCCAAGAAATGCGTTCTTCATATCAAAGTTTCAGAGGCTTTTGCAGATGCTTCGTTTGTTTCTGCCATATTTCACTCTCTGCAATTAGATACCCCTGTAAAGCTGGTAAAGATCAATGAACGAGAATATGATATTGAAATCGGGACAGATTTCAAACGCTGCTCTGACTGCAACAGAATATCCAGAAGATTCAGGGAATACCTTGAAGGCAACATGATTGAGGAAAAAGGCAGCTGCACCCAGAAAGAAAAGGATTTCTATTATGAGGATTATTTTGATTAGGCACATGCATGCCTCTATGCATGCATGTCTGTTTGTTTTTGCAGGGCATTGAGGTGTGCCATTCTATGCTGTATGTCCGCTCGTTCTGATTGCAGTTTTAACATTGCCCGTTCAACCTTAGACAAGGCATATTGCAAATAGCCCCTTCTTCTTTCAACCTCCATTCTATTGATTTGTGTCATTTTTTCCACCCCTTATATGCCTCTGGCGAAGAAATCCAGGTATCTGCTGTTAAAAAAATCCATACTTTCTTGAAAACCATCCCTTAACAGCCCAGGACGGCCTTCAAACGCTGATTTCATTTTAACCACCTCATTCATCTATTTCATACAGGTAATCATTAGTTCTTTCCCACATTATTATCACCCCGTGTATTAAATGCAGAATTAGGCCAGAATTTCCTAATCTGCTCATTGATCATGAGCCTTTGAAAATTAGAATCCTGTGCTTGTATAACCATACAAAGGTAGCAGAGTATATAAATGCTCTGACACGAATGAGGGTATTTGTTTGAAGCTTCAGGGAGGCAGCTATTTGAGTAAGGTTTAAATAATACGCTTCTTAATATACTAATATGAAAAAATCAGACATGCGTAAATGGCCAATACCTGCAGGAATTTTCATAGGCCTGGGAATAGGAATTCTTACTGAGCAGGTAGCTGCATTTGTGCTTATTGGACTGGGAGCAGGTATTCTTGCTACTTATTTAGGCAGAAAGAAATAGTGTAGGAAGGTTTAGTTCTTGTAATACTTTCTTTTTTTAATTAAAAATATGCACGCTGCTGATGAAAACATAGTCAATTCAGGCATTTCAGATGCTGCCTTGGAGCATACTGTTGAGCATGCTGCTGATTATGATGTTTCTGACATGATTGACCTGAAGCTTCCTTTGGCTTCTTTGGCCTTGATTGCCTTCACTGAATTCACTGACCATGACAAGTCAATCTATCAAAAATCTTTCAGCTTCGGAGACAGGTCATCCAAGTCATTTATCGCGTATACTGCAGGCGGAATAATTGCAGGAATAACGCAGACATGGTGGTTAGGTTTATTGACAGCAGTGGGAACAAGGTATATTGCAGGCAAGGGAAAGGCAAGAAGGCTTGAATACAAGAGACTGAGCAATATTATCCATTCAAACCAGATGGCTATCATGCGTGCTGCAAAGATTGTTGTTTCACACCAAAACGCTTAAATATCAGATTATCCAATTACAGACTAAAAGAGGTGTATTAAATGAGATATTTACCATTACTATTAATCCTGCTGACAGCTTGCGCTCCAGCAGTTTTGCTGGAAAAAGATATTCTCACAAGATACGGCTCGCCAGATGAAGTCATAACAGTTGATGAAGTAAAAAGAGATTTGCCAACAGGCTTCCAGTTCAATCGAGCATATATCTACCATTTGCCGATTTCAATAGACAAAGACCATCCAGACAAGCGTGTCATATTCTTGGTAGGAAATACAGTCACAGGAATAGCTGTCTTCAAGAAAGATGGAAGTGTAACCCTGGAACCTTTTCCAGATGAATCAATGACTATATTGTTACATCATAAAAGAATGAATAAGGATTTCCTGACAATCTAATAAACATTGTCGTGATGGTCATATTCTTCAAATATCACTGTTTTGTTATTTCTGTCAACAGAAAATACTAAAACAAAGCTTTTATCAATATGGACTCTTTTCAGGTGCTGTAGTGGAAATCTTAAGTTCTTGTATCTTTCTGGATTCTTAAGTATTTCTTTTATTTTCTTTTCAACCATCTCCATCTGTTTTGGATTTTTCTTTTTCAGATTGTGGAATATCTTGTAAACAGAAGGAAGTATTTGTATGGAATACATTTTATTTCTTGATTCCAAAATGTTTCCTGAAGTCTTTCATGCTTCCTATTTTTATCGGCTTCTCTTTCTGTCTTCTCTTCATCTTTGCAATAAATTCAGGCTTCAGCCTGGGCTCAAGTATCTCTTCTTCATACTGTCCCACAACAACTTCTATTGCAGAACTTTTGTCCTTCAAGCCAAATTTGGCCTTCACAATATTCAATACCTGGTTGGTATGCTCATCGATGTTTATTATCGCCTGCACCATTTACACCACCTTAATACCATATTAATACGGTATTAATATATAAACTTTACTAAAATTTAAAGAATTCATCTTTATATGTTTATCTCAAGAATTTCCGAAAAACATTCGAATATTAATAAGTCGCTTCAAGTCCTGTTCTAGGCTTAAAGACATTCTTGACACTCTCAATCACTATAACAGGATTCACTTCCTTTGGATCCCTGTAATATTCGCCTTTTACATAGGCGCGTGCTTCATCCATGTCAAAAACAACAAACTCTTCAGGCATCTTAACCAATTCAGAGGTCACTGGTTTTGTACGGCGATTAAGGTCGTCATACACTACTGTATCAAAATGATATTTGAATATCTGGGCAGGATGCCCTTTTTCTCTCCATTCAACCACAACAGGCACTTTGTAGTGAGAATCAAATCTTAATATTGCAGATTCATCGCCTTTATCATAATGCAGAGCCAGATTAGATGTGTAATACCTGTCTTCAATTGATATCACTTGTTCAGCTGTCTCAACTGTTGAAGGTGTTTCATCCTTAAATAATTCCATCCAGTCAACAGGGCTAAATGGATATGTCTCCATAGTTATGTTCACATAAGCCATGTGGTATTCATCAGAATATGTTTTTCCAAAGTCTTCTTCACGCACTTTAGCAAGCCCGTAATCAGATATTTCCCCAAATAATACATAAACTTCTTTTGTTACAGGATTCCAGTGCGCTAAATCATATTTCTTGCTTACTTCTTCCCAGGTGCTTGCCCTGTCATCACCAAAAACTTTTGCCCCGATCTTATTGCCAGTGTCATAATACCAGTATCCTTCTGGCAATAATGCAAGATATTCCTTGATATAATTTTGTTCTGGCTTGATTTCCTCAAAAGTGTCTTCAAGCTCTTTTGGTTTTGCTGGCTTGACTTCCATCACAGGCTCTGTCTGAGAAACAGTCTCTTCAATAACTTCTTCTTGCGGAGCCTCTTCAACCATAACGCATGAAGTAAGCAAAATCATTGCCAATATCAGCATGAATATTTTCTTCATAATTGCTAAGAAAATGGCAGAGTTTTATAAAGCTATTGCTTAGAAAGATATAAATAGCATTAATCATCTGATGATATTATGGCAAAAAAAGGATTCCGCTATAAACTAACTAAGTTACACAGGTTAAGAAAGAAAAAAGAGAGATTGCCCGCATGGAAGAGAAAATGGAACAATTTCAATGAAAAATACCTGGGCTGGCTTGAAATATTTGTTGAAAAGATGATTCCCTGGCTTGTCTTAATATTACTGCTTGTCTTGATAGGAGAATACAGCCATTACATAAACATATTCCATTGGAACTGGCTTGAAAAAGTCTCAGAATTCTTTCATCATTATGAAAGCAAGGTAAACCTGTTAGATCAAATAATAGTTGCTTTCTTTGTAGTGGACCTGTACTTCAATTTCTTCAAGAAAAAAACAATATCAAGCTTCATAAAGACTTCAATATTAGATATAATAGCAGTCGCCCCATTAGGCCTTTTCTTCAGGGTCGCTGAAGTGGGCGAGGCACAGACCTTTTTGCATGTTGGTGCAGAAGTGGAAAAAGGCGCTGCAAAGGTAATTAAAGAGGCAGAGATTGTCCCAAAGATTGCAAAGGCAGAGGAATTCACAAAACTCGCAAGACTGAAGAGCACGACAAAGACAACAAGAGTGTTTTCAAGGCTTCACAGGGCAATATTGAGGATTCCAAGGCTTTTCAGGCTGCACAGGCTGTCGGATTTCTGGAAGAAAAAGAAGTGAAACTTTATAAACAGCCTGCTTTTTTCTCAATTTTATGTATAATAATTATAATTTTGGAATATCAGCGAATGTAGGCAATTGGGGAAGGCCTTCTTCTGTTGCAAGAGATGACATCCCGTCTGCAAAGTCAGTTGATCCTATAGCGCCGCCTAAGATGATTTATCTTGCAGACAGCAATCATGTTTATCACAGGTTAGCTATTCCTTCAAACAAGCACATAGATGATATACTGCAAGAGACTGGCGGAAAGATGACAAGAGTCATTGCAAATGTTTCTGCAGATGTCTCTGTTAGGCCAAAAGGCAATCCTGAACCAGAAAAAGACAAAGTAAAGCTTTCCTTAGGTATTGAAGTTAAAGGCAGATTTCAGTTTGGCAAAGTATATAGAATAGAAACTGCAAGAGAAGAAGCATTAGAGTCCTGCATTAAGAAATATAAAGTAGAAGATCAAAAAATAGACGCAGACAAACCCATAGTTTTATAAATGGTTCGCGTTTTTTCGTGTTATTCGGTGAGTGAAGATGACAGAAGCAGTATTAGAACAGACAAAACATGTTATTTTAGTTACAGGATATGCTAAAGAAAAGGAGACGCAAAGAAGAACACTTGTTGCGCATGAAGTAAGGCTTCCTGCAGACATGAGCATCGCAGATTTGCTTGAGCAAACAGGCGGTCGCAAGGCAAGGTCTTTGAGTGTATTGCCTAATTTCAAGCATGATCTGGAAACTCTTGAAGAGATTGGAAGAGAGTATGAGATTCTTTCTTACGGCGATGCACATAAGCAGGGCGAGATTTCTGCATTAGCATATGAGATTTCAAGATGCAGTAAAGAAAAGCTTGCTGCTTTTGTAAAGAAATACGAAGCATAATCAATCCTGCAATGATTGATATGCACGAAATTTTTCTCTTTCTGCTTTTACTTGCTCTAATACAGTGTCTATCTGTTCATCTGTCATTGCTGAAAGCACAGGATAATATTCTCCAAAAAATACTGCATTTATTTCAAGGAACTCCTTGAATCGATAATAAAAGATATTATTCCTTTCCTCTTTTTCTGCAAAAGAATCAAGTTCAGTTTTATAAACATCTACATGTTCACTTATATTTATTCCTTCTTCTGCAAAAGCGTCTTCAACTTCCGTATTGCCGCAGACCAATACTTCAGCAAATACTGCAGGCACCATCAAATTTGCCACGCGAATATCTAAGTCTTTCATGGCAGTCTCTCCAGTTGTTTCAATAAATAATCTTCTTCAGGCCCTGCCTCTATCTTTTCAGGCTTTTCAATCTCAACAGGCTTTTCTTTCTCTTTTTCAAAAGCGCCTATTCCTTCTGCTTCTTTCTTGACAGTGATTTCAATTGTGCTCATCTCTTCTTCTGAAAGCTGTTTTGGCTTCCACATGAGATTGAGGCCGTCATTCTCTCTTCTGGGAATCACGTGCAGGACCGCGTGATTGTGCTTTTGCCCTGCTGCAACGCCGTTCTGCATAAGGATGTTTGTTCCTTCTGCACCGATTGTCTCAAATGCAGCCATTGATATCTTGTTTGCCTTTACAAGCAAATCAGCTGCGACAAAATCAGGTATCTGCTCAAGTATTGGATAATGCTCTTTTGATGCAATGATGACATGGCCTGTTGTTGCAGGCTTTAGAGCTAAGAATGCGTAAACTTTCTTGTCTTCATACAGTTTTCCTTTTTTTGACTTTATCAAGTCACATATTTCACATTTTGTCTTGCTCATGTTAGTAGGTTTGCAATCTGGTCTAGTTTTTGCCTTTCTTCATCTATCTCTTCTTCAGGCTCAACTTCTTTTTTTACTTTCTTCTTTGTTTTCTTTTTTGCCTTCTTTTTTGCTTTCTTCTTTTTCTTTGCTTTGGCTCCTTTTGCAGCAGCCTCTAGCGTCATTTCTTCTTCTGCTTCTGAAGGCTCCTCTTCTTCTGGAATATGCTCTTCTTCTTTTTCTTCTTCAGGCTCTTCCTGCTCTTCTTTCTCCTCCTCTGCTTCTGCTTTCTCTTCTTTCTTCTTTTCTTTTTTCTCTTCAAGCTTTTCTTCTGCTTCTTCAATCATCTCTTCTTCTTTTTCGCTTTCTTCTTCAAGGCCTTCTACCTTGCCAAGCGATTTTGCAACTCCTTTCCTGAGTGCAGTAAGAATCTTCTTGTAATCTTTTGCGCTTATCTCATGCTCAGGATAATCAATTCCTACACCATCTCCTTCCATCCTTGGAATGATGTGAAGCATGAAATGCTGGGCTCTCTGGCCTGCTGTGACGCCGTTTGCGACAAATATTGTTGTTCCTTGCGCTTTCAAGGCCCGCAATAAAGCATGAGAAATCCCTTTTGTGACCATTCCTATATGGGCAACGACATCATCTGGTATCTGCGGCATGACAACATAATGCTCTTTGGTTATAAGCAGAACATGGCCTGGATTTGCAGGATTTATATCCAGCACAGCTATAACATGCTCGTCTTCATATACTTTCTTAGAAGCCACTTTTCCAGAGGCAATCTGGCAGAATATGCACTGCTGTTTAGCTAATGCTGCCATCTGTTCTGGAGTCATTTCTGATGGGTCCATACTTTTTCTCTATTTGTATCAAATATAAAAAGCTTGTCATTAGAAAAGCTTATAAATGAGTATTTATATAGTTATAAAAAAAGGTGATGAAATGAACAAGAAAGGAGTATCTCCTCTCATAGCAACAATTCTGTTAATATTGTTTTCAATTGCATTAGGCGCTGTTGTGATGAGCTGGGGAGAGGCATACATAGAAGAAAAAGCAGAGTTTGTGAGAGGAATACAAGAGACTACTGCAGGCTGTGATGCAACATCCTTGAATATCATCTTTGTGGCTGGAGAGCCGCAGATATGCTCAATGGAAAACAATGTGATGGAAGCATTCCTTGAGAACGGGCCGAGCACAGAGCTTTTTGACATCCAGGCGACTGTTGTGGGTTCAGAAGATGCTGCAACAAAAGATTCCTTGCTTTCAGAGCCGATGATGCCTTCTGATGCAAGAAAAATAATGTTCAAGCATCCAGATGTAGGAGAAATCAGGCAGATAAAGCTCACTCCTGTCATAATGCAGGGAAGAACACTTGTTCCATGCCCTTCAAAAGCGATTGTTGTTGAGAATATCAACCCATGCTGATCCATTTTCTTATTGCTGACTGAAGTATTCCCAATAGTGTGTGCTTTTCAAACTCAAAGCCAGCAAGCTCTTTAACAGGGGTCTGCTCATTGCAGCTGTTGTGCCTGCAGAAATCTCCTTCCAAGTTCTTATTGGTATATTTGATATGGTTTTCCTTTGAATTAACGCTTCTAATCATGTTTTTAATGCTGATGTCCCTGTTGTCATAAAAATGGTTTTGAAAAGAGTCCTCCAGCCGCACACCGATAAGGTTCCGAAGAAAATTATTATTATAAACTTCTGCATTAGTTACATTCTTTAAATGCAGGCCTCGATAATGATTTACAAGGTGGCAGTTTTTTATCACGATGTTTTTCTTGTCTTTCACAAATATGCCTGTTCCCTTGAACCTTCCCCTGAGCACTGCATTATTGCAGTCAATAACGATATTATCCATGCCGATTATTATGCCGTCCTGCAGCAGGTAATTCTTGTTGCAGAATTCCTGGCTCTCTGTGTATATCTTGCCGTTCAATGGCTCTGTGCACGCAAATACAATTGGCAGTGCTAAAATAAGTGCTATCCACCAGCTTTTTTTCAAATAAATCACCTTTTTTAATCTTTTTTCACGTGTTCATAAAACTGAATCACTAGGAATGCAAATATGTAGACTATTGGATACAATAGCCAGCCCCTGCTTTTTTTCTCTGGCGCTCTTATGTCAGGCTCTTCTGGCTTTACGACTTCTTTTATTTCTTCTTTGACAGGCTCTTTTTTCTCAACAGGCTTTTCATACTTGATGATCTCTTTTTTTATGCAGTCATTGTCATTTTCTTCACTGCATTTAGGGCTGCAGTAAAAATCATCATCAGTGCATATCTCAAATTCTTTCTTTTCATTGCAGGCATTGCTGATGCAGTATTCTTCCTCAATCGGCTTGTTGATGTCAAACTTGTTGAATTTAGAGGTTATCATGCTGACAGGTGTCTGCGAGCTCTTGTCAGCAATGTTTATTATGTTGTTCTCATATGCATTCAGCATCCGAATTCCTATCCTGTTTTTCAATAATGCGCTGTCTTCTAAAGTGATGAATGAGGAATTCTTGATATAGACAGCAACATGGAATGTCAGTATATTGCAGTTTTTTATCAGTACATTTTTTCGGTTCTCTATTGTTATGCCTGTTCCTTCCTGCCCTATGCCTCTTAATACAGCAGTACCGCAGTCTATTGTGATGTTGTCTGCCCCTATCTTTATGCCATTAGGTATATCGTATGTATCTGAGCAGAAAGTTGTGTCTTCTGTGATTGTCATGCTGTCCAAAGCATCACTGCATTGGGCACTGGCAAGCCCTGCAAGCAAAATCATCATTAAAATGAACACTGCCAGCCTCATTTTCTTCGCCTCCTCGTTATAAGGAAGTAAATCAAAGGCAGCCACACGAAAACAAGCACCAGCCAGACTATCATCTCTGTCTTGTTTAGCCCGCCTGGCAGCAGCAGGATTCCGTAAGCAAAAGGAAGCGCAAGAATCGGCTCAACAAAATCCATGACAGAGTATTTTTTAGTCTTTAGAAACTGTATAAAATTGCGGTGTACCTCTTTTTTCATATTACTGCTTAAAATAGAACTTTGTTTTATACTTTTCTATTCTGCAGCGTCTAATTGCTTGATTTTATACGCACTTTCCATTCATGCAGCCATGCTCACACATATGCGGGACATATCCAGACCACTGGAATGTTGCGCAGACACCTTCATAAAGCATCTTGTCATCCACGCAGTAATCGCTTCTTGTGGTGTAATAGTCTTTTGCTTCTCCGTACGTATAGAACTTTGCTCCGCCGTCAGTGTCCCTGCATGGCGCCAAAGGCTGCCCAGCTTCTCCAGTCACATCTGCTGGAAACTTCTGGCTGCATCCAACCAAAACAACAAGCACCAAAATCAATAATATCAGCTCTTTTTTCATTTTTTTAACCTCTTTTATGCTTAAAGCCTCCGGCGGGAATTGCACCCGCGACCTCAGCCTTTTTGTGATTGACATACCAAGGCTGCGCTATACTACTAAGCCACGGAGGCACTTATTCTTATTTAAGATTTATGTTTTCTATTTAAAGATTTTTATAATTTATGCCATAAAACTTATAAACTAGAGTATCTTACTTATTTTTGCAGGGGGTGATTATATGCACGCATATGTTCAAGTTGCATTGGATGATGCAAAAGAGAGTGAAATCTACGAGACCTTGAAAGGCTATCCAGAGGTCCAGGAAGTTCATATACTTTTTGGAGAATGGGATATAATAGCCAAGCTAGAGCTTACTGCTCCAGAGGCACTAGGGACTTTTGTCATGGACAAGATCCGGAGCATTCCAGGAGTAAAGCTGACTTCAACAATGATCATAGCAAAGTAAAGTTTTTTATAAGCAGAACTTTTTCTTATAGATATGATAATATGCGTCAGGCCCAATGTAAATCTTCCTTTTAAGGAGAATATTAGTATTTTCAAGAAGCTCGGCTACAAGCACACTCGTTTTGATTTAGAGGTGATTCCAGATGATGACAAGCGTCCAAGAATGGACGTGTTCAAGGATTATTACGATTTTGTCAAGAAAGCAGGCATGGATTTTGTTGAGTTTCATTCTTTTGCAGCGATGGACATTGACAGTTTCAAGAGAAAAGCTGCATTAGAGCTTGAGATGATGAAGCTTTGCGGAGCAAAAGTCATCAGCCAGCATTTAACTGATGAATTGATGAAGTATCCTGATGCAATCAATGCTGTCATAAAGAGATTCAAGGATGCAGGAATATCTTTCTGCGTTGAAAACCTGCTGAGAGACATGTGCTTTGCATCTATTGAAGAAGCAGACGCCATATTGAGCAAGCTTCCTGATGCAGACATTGCATTTGATATAGGTCATGCAGTCCTTACAGGCCTGGATTTGTGCGAGTTTTATGATAAGTATAAAGAAAAAATAAAAGTAATTCACCTGCATGATGTCATAGAGACAGATCACCTGGTTCCTTTCACAGGGATGCTGCGAAAATCTCCTTTTGTCTCCCGATTGAAAGAATTCAAGGGCGTTGTAGTGCTGGAGATACGCTGCCATTCTCTTGCAGAGGTTGAAAAGAATTTCAAAGAAGCCCAGCAGAATATCAAGAAGTTCTTATGAAATGAGTCTGTCCAGTGGCTTAAAAAATAGTGCGGGGGGTGGGATTTGAACCCACGGACGGACTAACCGACAGGATATCCAATCACAGAGATTGGTGCAGGTTTACCATCTGCTGGTCTTAAGTTTCGCAGAGCTGTTGCTCTCCTGCGCATTTGACCAGGCTTTGCTACCCCCGCATAGAAGGCGCCTGGTGTTACAATTAGAAGCCAACGCGTTTAAAAAGCTTTCTATCAGTAATATTTATATACTCCTTTCTTACTAATAATTAAAAAAAGAGGTAAAATGACATTTTTTGAAGTATTCTGGAACAGGCTTATAGAAATAATTCTTGCTCCTGCTTTTAATCCAGATATGTTCTGGATAATCATGCCATTGATATTCACTTTATTATTGATGACTTTCTATTTCGGCGCTTACAGGAGAGAAGAGATGGGATATAGCAGTGCAGTGGCAAACAGCATTGTATTGTTGTTTGTCGGCGTTGACTTGCTCAGGTATGTGTTTAATCTTACAACGCCGGGCAGCATTTTGAATTATCAATTGCATCCTATCAGCGCCTTGATATGCCTTTTGGTGCTTTTAGAGGCAATCACCTTGATGTTTGCAAGCTTTTTCAGGGCACTCCCCAAGCAAGTCACTTTCATATTCTGTGCTCCTGCATCTGTCAATATCCAGGCATATCTTGCGATAGCGATTGTCTACACAAACATAAAGCTTGACTGGTACACTTTGCTGGCAGCAGTTGTTCTTTTCGTCGTGATATATCTTGTGCTGAAGATGATGCAGTTCACCCAGCGCCATCTCGGGCAGAAGATCAAGGAAAAGAAGCTTGAAGAGCTGGAAGAAGAGAAGAAAGAGGCCAAGAAAGTGATAAAAGAGGCAGAAATGCAGAAAAAAGAGCAGGCTCACAAGGCAAAAGTTGAAAAAGAGATTGAAAAAATATCTAAAGAAAAGCCCAAGAAGAAGAAAAAGAAATAATTCTATCCAAAGGTGCATTCAAATCCAAATCCAGGCACGCTCACTTTTCCTCTTATGACATGTATGCTTTGGCCTGTGTGGATTCCTTCTGCCTCTACTTGCAAGGTCATTGTTTTTTGCCAGCTGCTTATTCCTATCACTGTTTTCGTAATGTCATATAACAGCAGGCATCTGTTAGGGTCGTCAAATCCTCTTATGAGCGTCAGCTTGCCCATGGACTTGTCTTCTTCTTCAAAAATCATTGTCATGAACTTATGGTTTCCTTCTCCTGAAGAGAATAATTCTATCCTGTCGCTGTTTATTGCGTCAAGCCTTCGGACATATTTTAGCATGGCATATGCGCAGGGATCATATTCAGGGAAAAATACCATTGTTGTCCCGAAAAAATTCCTTATGTAATCAACTGGCTCCAGCTTGTAGCTGCGCGCAGGAGCCCTTTCTGGATTTGTCGGCATCCCTCCTGCAGTTTGTTTTTCAATAGCAGGCCTGTTTGTGTGCGCAGGCTGGTTAAGATAATATGGATAATCGTGCACTACGCCCAGACTAGTCATTCCAGTGGGCGTCTGCTTGCCTGTTATTGCTGCGCCGATTATTGCTATAATCAATATGCCTGCGAGAATCGCGTAATGTATCTTTCTTGATGTATCCATTTTCACCTCTTTATCACAAAAATACAGACTTTAATATATAAATTTTATGTTGAAGAATCATAGCTCTTCTTGGCATTTAGGGCATGCCTGCACGCCGTCAACAGTCGACAGCTCTTCTGCATATTCCCCGCACAATTCGCAGACACCTTCGTTCTCATTAATCTTGTTTGCTGGCTTTTTCTCTTCTTCTCTAATCTCGAATTTTTCAACCAATAGATCAAACAAGTCCGGCTCTACCTTGAGGATGTCTTTCATTGTCACAAGCCCCACGAATTTGCCTTTGTGCATCACAGGAAGATGCCTTATGTTGTAATCGCGCATTGTTCTTATTGCATCAAAAAGATCTTTTTCCGGAGCGATCGTAATCAGGTCTTTTTCCATTATGTCTTTTACTTTTTTCCTGCCTGCAACTCCCTTGGCAACTGCTTTTCTCACGATGTCCTGCTCAGAAAGAACTCCAAGTATCTTGCCTTTGTCCTGCACCAATACAGAGCCGACATGCTTTTTAGCCATCAGGTCAGCGCATTTTTTCAGCGATACATCTGGCTTTATTGTCACAGGTTTAATTGTCATTGCATCTCCAACTTTTAAGCCGGTTTCCATTTACTCACCCCATTAAAAAGAAGCGATACTGTGTATATAAACATTTCCATAAATCCTGCGGTGGTGAAAACAAATCAAAAAGTATTTAAACCAGTTCTTTGCTTGTGATATTTTCGTGAGGTGAAGACATGACAAATGCAGTAAAAGAAAAGCCTACAATAGAAGAGATTCTCGGAGATGTTGATTCTGATATGGAGGCAAAAGCCATTGCCCAGACAACTGTAAGCATCTTTGGAGATATTTACGCGCCAGAAAAGCCTCTGAAAGTGAGAGAGCTGGTCTCAACAACAATGCGCATCATAAGAGGGCTTCAAAGAAAAGGATACAACATGAAGCCTTACTGCGACAGGATTGTTTATATCGCGCTTCAAGCGCAGAAAAATTATTCAGGAGAAAATGTTGATGCAGTTGACCAGTCAACCAGGCTGGTGGTGATAGACGGCGCTATATATAAGTCAGGAACAAGATACTTAAAGAAAAAAGAAAATTAGCTTTGCACAAGGACTTCCACGTCCTTGCCAAAGATCTTTCTTAAGCTTTCAAAGACAGGCTCTTTGATGAATACCCTTGGAGGTATCTTCACGTCTGAAATTGCTTTCTCTAATTCCTCAAGATTAGACTTCTCAAGAGGCCCCAGCGAGCCGTCTTCTTTTATCTTGGCTTTCTGGATGTCTTTTTCTTCTGCATCAAGATTCATCACGAGGAATGCCTTATCTTTAAGCAATGTCAGCTCAGCGAATTTCTCGCCGTACTTGAGCCTTATCTTTGCTTTTTCAAGCTCTCTTCCGCGCCTTCTCTGCATGTACTCGACAAGATACTTGACAAGCTCTCTTCCGTTCTTCTTTACCTCGTCAATCTCTGTCTTTGTCAGCTTGCCTGAGTCAAAGCTTTTCTTTGCCTTGATTATGTCTCTCAGCATCCTGCAGTATTTTGCAGGTATCTTTGCTGTCTCTACGCATGCAGTCTCAAACAGTTTTACAAGGCTTGCTTCTGAGATCTTTTTCTCGCCTTCCATTGTGAGGATATCCCTTACAATGGTTATGATTGTCTCGTACATGTGAAGCACTGCTTCTTCCTGCCTGATTTTTTCTATCTGCGTGAAAAGCCTTTTCAGCCTCTTCAGATATTTTTCGCAGGAATTTATCAGGTCGTCAATCTCTTTGCCAGAGATCACTTTCTTTGTGCCGTGCTCTGAGTCTTTTCTTACCTGAAGCACTTTTTCAAGGACCTTTATGTCTTTTTCATCAAGCAGTTTCTCTTTCTTGACAAATATCTCTCTCATCATGTCAGCAGTCTCTTTTGGGGCTGGCGGTGCGATGCCGTAAAGCATCAGTGCTGCCTGGCTTGGTGTGAATGTGCTCCAGAAGAAATCTTCTGTTCCGATATTGCGAAGCTTGTCTTTCACTCTTCCAAGCATCTGCTCTCCTGAGCTCATGTACATGTCAATCGCTTCTGGGCTTGGCTTTATCTTCCCCATCTTCAGCAACTGCTTCCATGGCATGAATATTCCCCTGTCATAGAATGGAACACCATCTCTCAGGAAGGTGAAGATGACTGGGTTTGCCTCTCTCATGCTGTCCCAGAAGTCTGTCAGGATGTAGACCTGTATGTTGATCTTGTTCTTTATGCCTGTTATCTCTCCTGCTTCCAGGCCCATTCCAATGATTATCGCCCGGAGCTTGTCTTTAAGCTCTGCTCTTGTCATCTTCTTGACATCTGTGTCGTCGATGATAAGGAACACGTCAATGTCACTTTCAGGAGTGGCTTTTCCCTGCACAAGGCTGCCTGCAAGAACATAAGCCACGATATATTTCTCAAACTTTTTCAGCACCATGTTCTTGTGCACTTCTGCTATCTTGATTGCTGCAAGCATTCCTGTGTCGTATATAGGGGCTGCCATTGCAAACAGCTTAAGCATCTCGTATTTTCCGTCATAGCAGTTCTGCCATAATTCTGAGATAAGGACTGTGTCTGGAATGATGTTCTTGTCAGTCTCTTTTGCGACATTTTCAATGATGGCGCCTAATTTGTCTTTTAGCTCTGCTTTTGACATCTTGTGGGGCTCTGAATCATCCACAAGGACCAGGACATTCAGCTTGTCCTTGTCTTCTGGCTTCAGCTCCTTGCCTGCCTCTGGTTTTGGAGGCGGCAATAATGCTATGCCCATTATGTACTTGTCAAACTTGCTTGTTATTTCTTTCTTGAACTTGTCAAGCTTCTGCTTGACTGCCATCAGCTTTTTCTTCACGTCTGGAGGAAGCTTTTCTTCCAGTTCTTTTGGCAGCTGTTCTTTTTTTGCTGCTTTCTTTGCCTTCTTTTTTGCTGTTTTTTTCTTTGCCATGATTAGGACCTCCTGTATAGATAGCTTATTTTAGGATCGTAGCTTGCTGTGCTGATTATTCTTTTGCTTCTGTAATTCACTTTCATCTGTAAATCACCTCAAGCCTTCTTGTGATTGACACTGCGCCGTCTGCAAGCTCTTTGAACAATTGCAGCGCGCCCTTTCCTTTCTCAATCAGGTCAAGCAGGTATTCAAATGCAACGTCATGCAGACCGTTTCTTGCAGGGTTTGGCATGACTGAATTTCCGATTCCTGCTATGTTGTGCTCTTTTATTGTGTTCATCCAGGCGACGCTGAATGCAAATGCCTTTGCTTCTTCATCCCTGTCATCTGGAAGTGTCTTGCTCATCACGTGCCCTATCTCGTGCCCGATTGTGAGCATCATGTGGTCAAGGTGGTTTTTTCTCACAAAGACCTCATTGATTCCTTTTCCCTGCCTGTTAAGTGCAAACCCTTGTATTCCTGGACCGAATTTTCCGCCTGGCCCGTGTGCTTTCTCAAATGCCTTGTCATCTAATACATGGACCTTGAGATGGTCTTCTGGGAAAGGCGCTTTGACAAGCTTCTCAAATGTCTCTTTGATATAATGCATTATCTCTGATTCATCTTCAATCATCGGTGTTGCAGGCCTCTGCGGCGCAAGAAATACATTTGAAGAGATATATTTCCTGTTGTTGAGATATAATTGTATCTTGTCTTTTTTTGCCATGTAGTTTGCAGCTGTCTTCATTGGTTTTGCGTCTTTTACTGCAACCTCAAGCATGCTTGGCTGGACATAGTCCTCGTGGCTTGTGGCTTTTCCTGGGCCAGCGCCATATCCTTGGCTGGAATAAGCACCTCCTGTCGCGCCGCTGGAATATCCAGTATTTTGCGCACCGTACATACTCCTCGGAGAGCTGCCATAGATTGAGGTAATGCTTCTTCCATATCCGCCAGAGCGTTGGTTGTACATCTTACTTCAGTTCTGCTTCTAAGGGCTTTTTCTTTCCTTTTGCAGCTTTCTTTGCTTCTGCCTCAAGGTCGATTCCTAGATCTTTCAGTGCCTTGATGTGCATCTGCATCAATTGCTCGACTATTCCGAGCATTCTCATCAATTCCTGCCTTTCTTTTGCAAGAGTTGTAAGCGCTCCTTTGTGAAAGCCGACTTGCTCAGCTTCGCTTCCTTCTGCTTTTTTTGTTTTTTTTGCCATTTGAATTCACCTCATGCTGCTGCGTTATAGCTTGATTTTCCAGCTTTTGCTGGCTTTGCAGCTTTGTATGTTCCATCTGCAATGCCATATTTTCCTGCATCAGCGCCGTATTTTCCTTTCAGCTTTGCAGGGCCGTATGACTTGCCGTATACTTTTTTTGAATTTGTCAATAGAGCATAATCTTTTTCAGCTTTTGCGAGATACATCTGAGAAATTGATAGTGCTGTCTCTCTTGTATTGTCTTCTGCAAGGTCTGCAAGCTGTGCATATCCCATTGCAAGCCCTGCATACAGCGGTGCTTTCAGCCCTTCTGGCAGCTGCTCTGCAAGCAGGCCGTACAAGGCAAGCTGTAGTTCTGGCTTGTCTTCCAGCTCTTTGCTGATTTTTTGGTATGTATCAATTACCTTTTCTAACCCATCTGTTTTTTCCATTTTTGCATATATGACATTTATGTCACATAGGTACTATTAGGTGAGATACAGATATAAAGATAGTGTGACAAAAAAATCATAATAGTATACTACAATAAAGTTTATAAAATTAATAACAAAGCTGTATTTTGGGTGATGTTTAATGACAGAAGATAGGAAGAATATAGAACAAACTGGCTTGACGCACTGGGATGCAAGACAAAGCACAGCAAGGATGATGGGGTGTCCAACAACAGAATTGATAGGGCACCTGGGAATAGAGCTACCTTATTTTGATTCTACTGATAAATATAATATCGCTGCATGCGGCTCAAAACACCGTATAAAAAGAGAGCCGAGCCCGCAAAAATCATTTTTTTCAGAAGAGGCTGGAGTGACAGAGCCTGTTGAGCAGATAGCTTTGCAGGGCAGGCTGGCAATTTTCTCTAATGATGAATTAGTCATAGACGGCAAAATTTTTGTGTCATATGATTTAGACGAGGCAAGCAGGATTGCAGAGACATACAAGAACTTCCTGAAATTTGCTGTTTATGGCAGGCAGGATAACAGCATTGCCCAGACACCTGCAGAAAGAGATTCAGAGATTGAGAAGATAATTTCGTTTTATGAGAACAAGCAGGCAGGGATAGCATCAAGGCGGAGATTTCTGCGGCAAAGCACCCAGGCCAATGCAGAAGAGAGCAGGACAGGAACATTCGGGCCAGGCCTTTAATTTTTTTATTTCTTAGAAAAGTTTATATATCTGATTTTATACCACCTCTATTGGTGATGTAATAATGGCTAAGAAAAAGGCTAAGAAAAAACCAGTTAAAAAAGTAGCTTCAAGAGCTATAAAAGATTCAATTAAAGATGCTCTTAAATATCCATGGGCCAAGATGCAGAGGGCGTTTTGGTTCTGGCTGATAATAATACCTATATTCGGCTGGTTCCCATTGTATGGATATATCATGGACATAATCCAGAATATTGTGAAAGGAAATGACAGGTCCATGCCAAAGTTCGGCAGGTACTGGAAAAGCTTTACACACGGCTTCTATTATTTCCTGTTCTCAATAATCCTTGCTATTGTCATGGGAATTCTCATGAGAATACCGCTGGTTGGCTGGATTATCTATATATACGTTATATTGATAACCCCTATTCTGGTGGCAAACTACGCTGTAAAGAGGCGCTTTGGAGCCTTCTTTGACGTAGGACTGGCGACAAAGATGGTCTTCGGAAACTTCATCGCATACATCGTGGTTTTCTTGAAGACAATCGTCACAATACTGTTCTGGGTGCTTTGTTCAATCCCAATAATAACATTGATCTGGACAATCCCTGCACTGCAGTTCAGTTCCCAGTTCCTGATAGCGCAGTTCTACAGGAAATTTAAATAATTTTTTTATTTTTTACTATTTCTGAGTGACTAAAACCACAAGCTTTATAAAGGGTGGTTTATTACCATTATCAACACATTCGTGGGGTGTAAAAATGAGTGAAGGAAATCAAGATGCACAAGACAATGATTTGTTAGATAGAGTTAATCAAAAAATAGACCAAACAGGACTTTGGTATATTACATGGGATTTCTATGATTTGGTAAAACTTGCTGATAATCCAATAAAAAAAGTGGGCGATAAAAAACCAAGTTATTCCCCTATAGAAGCTCCAGCCACAACATTAAGTGCTGATGATAAACTGCAGCTGGTAAAATACTTGCCAGATGGAAAAATGCCTGAGTTTTACATTGCTTTAGCACAGGCAGAAGACGGAACAATCGAGCAGAGAATACATGTCGTGCCTACTGGCGGCGAATTGCATTTTAATGCTAAATCAATAAGAGATGCTGTTAATGATGCTTTTGGTGAGGCAGATGACAAGATATGCGAGCAGGAAGGCTTGTTTTCAGACCATCTTACAGGTAATGACGTATACACGCCAAGTGATTTAGAAGGCTTTTGTGACCAGCTGAAAGAATCTTTAGGATATTCATTCTCAGAAGTTCCTGAAGATGTTAGATTCCTGGCAAAAGTAAGCGACTGGGATTACATTAACAGACGAGGTTTGCAAAGAATCACTGCTAGCCCATGGGCAATGGCAATGACTTACTTGCCAGATCATGTTAAAAGATATGATGAAAAGTGCGAAAATGATGCAGAAAAAGAATTGCATCAAAAGCACAGGCAGATTATTGTTGGTGCATTATTGAGCATGCAGCCAGAAGAATTCTTATCTGATGCAACAGCAGAGCATAGAGAAATCAGAGATGCTTGGGACAAAAGGGAAAAGCTTCAATTCGATGAAAAAGAGATTGACGTATTATTGCCTAAGCCGAGTATCAAAGGATTCATGGCTTCAGCTAAAGAACTGGGTGATGATTACAGAAATCAGGCAGTCCGTGCATTTGAGCTGTATGGCGAGATAAGAAATGCATATAAAGCAATGCTGAAGCGTATGGATTTGCAGGAGTTTTTCAGCTAAACCTGCATAAATATTTTCTTTCTTTTTCTTATCACTTTTCAGTAATAATAAGTCATTAGCTTTATAAATAATCAGCTTCTCAAGCATTCTATGAATTTAGTGAAGCCAGTGGTAGCCGTGCTATTAGTATTGGCAATGCTGCCAGCTGTTTGGGGGGCCAGCTATGATGTACTGGTGCAGGAGAGCGGTAATTCCATAGTTGTAGCTTCAGTAGAAGGCTCTGGATTGCATGTTCTAACTCTGCCGATAGACGCTGTTCCAGAAGTAAGAGGAGCATTATATTTGCAGGAAGATAATATTCTTTCATTGTCAGTCGGCTCTACAGAAAAAGCAATTGTAGCATACCAGACAAATAATTTCACAAGCAAAACTGATGCCTGGAAATTAAATATCCGTCTGGACGGCCCGGTAAAAGTCTCATTGCCAAAGTCTGCAAATATCTTATCAATAAATCCGCATTCTTTTGTCCAGGAGACAGATGTTAAGACAATTGAATTCCAGGAAGGCAGTGCAGAAATAACATACAAGATAGAAAACATCAACCTGCAGTCATATCTAGACAATCTTGACGAGCATAAGTTTGAGAAAGTAGTGACTTACGTTGTTTTAGCAGCATTATGCTTAATCCTGCTTGCAGGACTATATTTCATGATAAGAAGACCAAAGCAAGTCAAACAATCCTCACACAAAAACAACGTGGTAAAAACTCTATCAAACAACGAAAAGAAAGTAGTAGAAATATTGTTGCAAAACAACAACGAAACAAAGAGATCTTTAATAGAGAAAGAAACTAGATTAGCAAAATCAAGCTTAGCTTCTACTTTAACTCAACTAGAAAACAAGAACATCATAGAACTAGACAGAACTCACACAACTCATTTTGTTAAACTCACAGAATGGTTCATCAGGCTCTAATTCTTTAGAATTCAAGCGAGTTCATTTCTTGTTCACTTTTGTTCTATCCCTGTTATATATATTGTTCAATCCTACTGAACTGCATGAAAAGAATAATCATTGGATTTGCACTGTTGATGTTTGTGGTTTTTCTGTGCTCTAGAGTCTCAGCACAAGAAGGCCCGCATCTGATATTCAACGAAGACACTGAATCAATCACAGTATCAACCTACACGAACACAAACACATTCAACATCACTGATAATATCACTATCCAGAGTGACTTGTCTGTCCTCCCATTAGAAGGCAACATTCTGGATATTCAAATCACCATAACAAAGCCAGAGACAGAAGACTACTTTATCTACGAGCTAAAAGACCCAGAAAACAAGTTAACAAGCATTATCGACAGGATCACTTTCAACATGCCCCCAATGGCAATTAAGGACGGCGAACTGGCTTGGAGAGTTGCTGGCAAGACAACAGAACTGTTTATCACAGGCACTGTTGCGCCAGCACCTCCTATATATAATGAAAGTTCAGGTCTTTGGGAAAATAATACAATGAGCATAACGTCAGGTGATTTTGAGCAATTAAGCAGGAAGCCAAAGATCACTGAAAGAGTCTCTTTAGGCATAAAAGACAGGATAGACATCCTGCGAAGCACCGTGGGCTGGAAGCAAATAACAATCTTCGCTTTAGTCGCAGGGCTGCTTTTATTCCTGTTGCGCTGGTATTACAGGAAAAGGAATGTTTTGCACGACAAACTTATCACCAAACAGTTAGAAAAACACGAATCTTTATAAATAGTCATCACTATACGATAGTTAAGGGGGAACACTATGAACAAGGCGGTCATAACAGCAATTTTAGTGATTTTACTGTCGACAATAGCTCTCGGCATGCCAGAATATGCCTGTGAGCAGAAAGAGACAGGAAACAACATAGTAATCACATGCAAGGCAAGCGAAGAAATAAACAACATAGTGAATGAAGTGAGCTCTCTTGATGATGCAGAGCTGTTAAACAAAGAGCTCAGCCAGATGGATCAAACTTTCGTAAAAAAATTCCAGTCATCTGGAAAAAAATCTCAGGTTCATGCTTATCTCGATGATGTAAGAACAGGTGTTTCAATAAAACTATCAGAACACGACATCAAGAAGATCGTCGAAGAAGATATCAGTTATAGCGAATTTGTAAACAAATATGTGAGGGGGTAACAATGTTTGAAAAACTATTGGGGGATAAAGGAAAAGACAAGGAAATACAGCAGCAGATCAGGATATTAGCTACAAATCTAGAGATACTAAATCAAAAGCTTAACCAAAATCCAGACGCTGCATTGAATCCAGCAGAAGCTGCTCTGAAAGAAAAAGTTGACGAGCTAGGACAAAACCTGGAATACGTCAAGAACGTGTTAAAAACAAACCAAAATAATCCAGAAGGATTGAGAGAGCAGAAAGAGATGCTGCAGGCTGAGATTGCAAGGCTGAACCAGATAACTCAGAACATGAACGGCCTTGACAAGAACTGGTTAAACAATTTGAACCATCATGTCAATGCATTCAACAATGCTGCGCAGACATTGAGCCAGGACATGGCTGATGCAACACAGAACATGCATCATGTCTTAGAGGGCCAGAGAGCAGAGATAACAAAGAGGATCTACCTGAAGCTTTTCCGCTCTTTGAAGAAAGACAACTTGATTATGATGGTCTTTACCTGCTTGCTAAGTTCTACTGTGGCCTTGGCAGCGCTGTTCATCACTCTACTCTATGTAGTCAAGTAAGTTGGGGGATTGATTATCTTGGCAGAAGAAGAAATAATTACAAAGGATTGTGAAGAATGTGAAAAAATCAGCTCAAGCACTTTGTCAGAGGAATGCATAAACTGCATCGGGTGCAAGAAATTCAAGATATTGAGATTGAAGAATGATCTTTTCACAAAAGAATATGACAAACAAAGAAGATTATTGGCTGTTCTTCCGTTTTTCATGGATGTAAGGTTTGACCACAAGCCAAAAGATTTGAAGCCAAGACAGACTTATTTCTTGAGCACAGGAGCAAAAGTGGACATCTGCGAAAGCAGTTCTGATGTTGGCTATACTTATTTCATGAAAATCCCTGAAATCAATGTAACGTTCCAGGAATTGATGGACATAAAGAAAGAGTTTGAGAGATTCAAGGAATCAAATGTTACTGATAATGAATACATAAAGAAATGGTTCTTAGGATATGGAATCTTAGAGCACTTGCTAAGAGACCCAAAAGTCTTGGAAATCAACATCAATCCGCCTGCAAACAAGACTCCTATGAGGATTGTGCACGCAGATTATGATGAATGTGTAACTAATATCTATCCAAGCGAAGATTTCCTGAACTATTTAGCAACAAGATTAAAGATTAATACAGGACGTCCTTTGAACAAGGCGCAGCCGCAATTAGACGGAGAAATCCTTGTCGGCAAGGGAACAAAAGCAAGGGTTGCTGCAATTGCAGACCCATTCTCTGTCTTTGGAATAGGATATTCTATCAGAAAACATAGGGAGCGCCCGTGGACATTGCCATTGTTCATGAACAATAAGATGGCTAATTCATGGTTTGCAGGACTGCTTTCATTATGCATTGCTCATGGAAGAACTTTCCTTAGCGCAGGCCCTAGAGGTTCTGGAAAGACTTCTTTGCTTGGCTCATTATTGCTAGAGATACTTCCAAAATACAGGATAATAACAATTGAAGATACGCAGGAGCTTCCAATAAACGCTTACAAGAAATTAGGCTACGACCTTCTGCCATTAAAGGTCCGTTCAGCCCTGCTGAAAGAAGGTATGGAGCTTCCGTTTGACACTGGCCTGAGAACAAGCCTGAGGTTAGGTGATTCTTGTTTAATAATCGGAGAGATCAGAAGCAAGGAAGCAAAAGTATTGTATGAAGCTATGAGAGTCGGTGCCATGAGCAATGTTGTTGCAGGAACAGTGCACTCTGATTCTCCTTATGGTGTTTATGACAGGGTTGTAAATGACCTTGATGTCCCTAAAGGCTCCTTCAAGGTCACAGATTTAATCATAATTGTCAACCAGATCAAGTCTACAACAGGCCTTTCAAGAAAAAGAAGAGTCATACAGGTTACAGAAGTCCTGAAAGATTGGCAGGATGAGCCAAAGTTCCAGGACTTGATGGTATATAACCCAAAGAAAGATGAGTTAGTGCCGACAAAAGAATTGCTTGGCGGAAAATCAATCCTATTGAAGCAGATTCTTGAAAGAACAAGAGGCTACAAAGGCTACAAAGACATCATAAGAGACATCCAGTTAAGAGGGTGGGCAAAAGAACTGCACATCAAGTTAGCGCATGATACAGAGCAGCTTGAAGCACAGTACATCTCAAGAGCAAATATCTTGTTTGCAAAATTATTCGAGGTCGTCAAGCCTCTGGAATCAAAAAAGAAAGAAAAAGAGTTCATGCTGAAATTCCAGAAGCATTTGAAGGCAATGTTTGATGCTGATTCTCAAGCAAGAAAGCTGAAGAAAAAAGCAGAAGAGCAGCTGAAGAAGCAGAAGGAAAAAGAAGAGGCAAAGATGGAGAAGAGAATCTCGCAAAAGCCTCTTTCAGATTATACAGGAGGCACAGGCCGGAAAGATGGAAGGCTTCCTGACAGCACAGGAATTCTTGCGCAGATTTCAGCTTTGCAGACCTCATCCAGCTTGTCAGACCGCCTGATGGACAGGCTTGAATATCTTACAGATTATTTCAAGGGTGTATGGAATAAATTCAGGAGCAAAAACGAATAATGGACTGGACCAAAATCTATTCAATTGGAAAGAGAATCCCGTCATTCCGCATAAAGAAAGCAGATGAAAAACTGAAATTTATCTTGTTTCCTTATACTTCCAAGGAATTAATCTCAACAAGCCTTGCTGCATTGATTGCCTGCATGGCTCTTGCATTTGCATTGTCATTCATAACAAAGTTCTTCTTGTATGCATTTTTCTTCTTGGGAATCATACTTGCGATTGCCTTGTACATCTACCCGACAAGCATCCATTACACCAAGCAGATAATTGATTACAAGGAAGAGATGCTCAGGGCGCTCATGAAGATTTCCACTTATGTCTCCATGAACTCAAGCTTGGAGTATGCTATGCTGCACACTAAAGATGAATTAAGGGGGACACTGAAGCTCCAGTTTGAGGATATCTTTGAAAAACTGAGGATAAAGGAAAAATGCACTTTAGGAGGTGCTATTGAAGATTACATTGGTGTCTGGAATGAGAACAATCCAGAGTTTGTCAAGGCATTGAAGCTTTTGCAGACAGCATCCATGAGCCCTCCAAAAGAAAGAGATACTATAATTGAAGAAGTTTTAGAAACAATAATCCTTGCTTATCACGAGTCTGGCAAAAGATTCTCAGAAAAGCTTGCTTCACAGGCAAAGACACTTATTGCAGTGGGAGTTTTGCTGCCAATCATATCCTTGATGATACTTCCATTATTGTCAATTTTCATGCCGCATATTGTGCAGCCGCCTGTAATTGCGTTTGTCTACAATGTTTTTTTTCCGGCAATACTGCTGGTCATGGCTTTGCATTTTGCATCTTCAAGAATCCAGGTCAATACAATAAGAATAGAGGATGCTCCTGAATACAAGAAAGTCCCCTGGTGGATATATGCAGCAGGAGCAGCTATCGTTGCATTGTTTGCAATACCTACAATAATGCATCTGAAAACAATCAATTTGGGCATTTTAGAGACAGCTGCAAGAGAATATGCATTAAGCTCTGTCTTTATCTGCTGGCTCATTGCACTGGGTGTTATTCTTGCAATATACTTGTATGCTTATTATCATACAAAGATGTACAAGAAGCTGTGGCAGGATGTCTATGACACTGAACAGGACTTTCCGCACTTGCTTCAGATATTCTCAACATATCTTAATCTTAACAGGTCTTTGGAAAGCGTTCTGCCAGATGTTGTTGATGATTACGAGACTCACGGCTTCAAGGACCATCCTGTTGTTGCTGTCTTCAAGAAACTTTTCCAGAAATTAAGGACAACAAAAAAATCAATAAAAGAGCTCACAAGAAAGATTCTGCCAAGGATCTGCCCGTCAAAAAAAGTGAGCAATAACATCTATCAGATAATCTCTTTTACAGATGTTTCGCAGGCAAGTGCAGGAAGAGCTGCAAAGATGATGAGAAAACAGACTCTCTCCATCTTCCAGCTTGATGATTACATAAAGTCATTGCTTGCAGAGACAGTCAGCTTGATTAATATCACAGTTACAATGCTTGCTCCGTTATTGAGTGCAGCAGCAGTGATAATGTCATTGGCGATTGTCATGAGCTTGAGGTTCATAACACAGCAATTGGAAATCATACAAAACTCTCTTGGTGTTACCCAGGGAACTGCATTGAACCTTGTTGATATAACGCAGATAATCCCGCCTACAGTGATTGAAGTCATTGTAAGCATCTATTTGATTGAGATGATGCTTGTGTTGAGCATCTTTGCATCTAATATCAAGATAGGCAATGACAAATACCAGACAATAAAGTCAATGAAGTCTAACCTGCTGGGCTTTGCAATCTACACAGCAATCCTGTTTGTTGGATTCATCTTGTTCAGAAATTTCGTTTTCCAGGGGGTATTGGCATGAATAAGACACTGTTCAAGATCATAGGTGTTGTAATCACGATTGCAGCAGTTGCATTCATGATAATGATAGTAAGAAATGTTTTGAAATCAGGAATACCTGGAGTAAATTAAAAATGGAAGTTGTGGAAATAGTGGTCTTCATCGGCATCGCAGTACTGATAGGAGGTTTCATATTGACATTTTTGATTGACTGGGATGTGCAGCAGACTTATGAGGATGTGAAAAGCATCGTCTTCAAGGAGCATGACCAGGAGATACAGTACAAGAAAGTTGACAAGCTTGGTTTCATGGCAGAGATTTATCATGCCTGGCAGGACTGCGGGTTTGGCATGCTGAACAAGTCTGTCACATTTTATGTTTCAGAGCCAGGGGAACTCACTAAAGAAGAGATTTTCACAGAGCTGAAAAAACTGAATTATTGCAGGTCTTTGCAGAGCGCAGAGTTTGAGTGCGGAACAAGGGAAGACCTTGAGATGGATACAATAACCCTGCCTGCTGTGATAAATGCAAGATGCGAAGAAGAAAAACTAAAGCTAACGTTATAGGGTGGTAAAATGGAGATGCCAATAAGAGTGATAATAACATTGTTCGTAGCTGTTGTAGTTGGTATTGTGATAATCAATCTTGCTTCAGACATGATAACTGACTCAAAATCAAAGCTGGACACCTGGAATGATGAAGACCTTGATGATGACAAGATAATTGAACTGGATTCAGTGCTCAGCACCTCTGTCGCAAATCTTGCTGCAGAGTGCTACAAGAAATACTATAACCAGGAATTTGAATCAAAGGTGTGTTTTGTTGTATTAGGAGAAGTCTCTGCTTCAGATTCAGAGATAATCGCGTCTTATCCATACAATGAATCCACTATTGATGTTGACCTGTCTAATGCAAAGAATGCTGTAAGGATTGGTTATGATTTTGTTGAGAATAAAATCAAGATAAAAGGCTAATGGAGGGAAAAAATGAAAATATTTGACACAAAACTGGCATTGAATAAAAAAGGAAGTGAAAAGCCGATAGAGATTTTCATAGCTTTGTTCGTTATCCTTGCTGTTGCCTTGGTATTGTTGAAGATGTTTCAGGGACAGATCTCTGACAAGACAAAAGAACTGAAAGACCTTGAGGCAGAGAGAAAGCTCGATGAGATGACCACAAAAGCAAAAGAAAAGTGCGACATGCTCTGTTCAAGAGGAAGCTCGCTCACAGACAGGGCAAGGTTCTGCATGAGGCAGGTGACAAGCGACATTGACGGCATAGGGGTGGATTTCAACAATAACGAATTGCTTGATGATGCTGTAACTAATCTTCTTCCAGGGCAGGTTGCCTGCGAAGATGCAATATATTGTCCTCATGTCACAGAATGCGGGCCTATAAGGACAATGAAAGACTGCATACCGATATTGTGCAATTCATTTGTGAAGTCTGGCTTTGATGCAGAACAAGCAACCACAAGACTAAAAGAGCTTATCCAGCCAGGAACATGCTCAGCAGGTGCTGACGCGCAATACCACTGGTACACTATCCTTGAAGAAAACTTGCACTGCTAAGAATGGAACAGCCAATCTGGTTATTTTTCGGCATTGTCGCGGTTTTGATAGGCCTAGGGATAATCATCCACGTTGTTTATCTCAATGAGGAGGATTCCATAATGCGGGGCCTTAAGCAGAGCCTTGACAAGCTGGAGAGCCAGTGCAATTTTGTTTGCGCAGCAGGTGAGGAGACTTACTTGTCAATAAAGGCAGAACTCCCTACTAAAGCGCGGATCTTTACGCATAACAGGAATATCTGCGGCGAGGTCAACGAGGACCTGAGCTATTGCGTGCAGTGCAACTGCGACATGGAGCCTTATGAGCTTGCCTTGAACACCACTCTTGCAGAGAAGTTCAAGGTGCATTATTATAATTGTTTTTTTGAGAAGATGGATCCAAATGTTAGGATGGAGTGTCTGGGATGAAACTAATGCAGAACAGGAAGGGGGATTCAGCCAGCAACATAATAGCCTGGGTTGGATTGCTTGTTGCTGTCCTTATCTGCGTTACTTTTGTGGCAGGCCAGGTAAAGCCAGGGCAGTTGATTGTTGAAGTCATTCATCAGGATCTCACAAAAGTGCAGACAAACATAAACAATGCCTGCAACAGCTATTATTACAAGACAAAATTCAATCCAATGATTGAGGAAGGCATCCTCACGATAAAGGATGGAGAGGCATGCATAAACTCAACTTATCATGAATGCAGGGAGTTTTTTTGTGAAGAGGATTTCAACATTACATTGGATTTGTCAAACATAACTTATCTTGTGATAGAGAAAAATGAAACTGTTCAACTATACTCGGAGTAAGCGCGGAGTATACGCGGTCTTGACAAGCTTTTTTTTTATAATCATAGCTTTAGTTGCAACAATAGGTGTGTTGTTCTATCAGAACATGCTTGTCACTTTTGAAAGAAGCATTGAAAATGACGTTAATGAATACTCTGTTGTGACAGATGCAAAAAATATCTTGTTTAATTGTTATGGAAAAGTATTGGATGAAAACAAATTGAATGAGTCCTGCAACATATCTAAAATCAAGGGCTATACTGTTGAGAAATTAGGGATAAACCAGTGCAATGAGTCTTTTCATGATTACTTGAACAATTCAAGGTATGACCAGAGCTTTGTTTATGTAGTTCCGATACAAGAAGAGAAAAAGATCTGCTTGGGGAGGCTTAAGATTTTCCTATGAGCGTGACAGAAAATGTAATGGGCGGTGTAATCGTGATGTTCATCTTCTTGATAGCAGGAGCTATTGTCATACATAACCTTACTGAGCACACAGTGAGCAAGGTTGATCTGACAAAGAACAAGTATCTTGAAGAGGCATACAGCTCTGACTTCAATGCAGTTCTGCAGGCAACAGAGCCGACCACAATGAGATCTTTTGCAGATTTATTGACAGATGCATTATATTACAGAGAGGAGAATATGACTTTTGGCAACACCACAGTCAATGTAAGGGATTTTTTCAAGGGTACATTAGATGCAGTGATTGGAGAAGACAGGTATTATCTCGAGATAAAGCCAAAGATAATTGAAGTGAGCCTGAATTTTGTGATTGACGGCTCTGATTCTTTGCTTGATGAAAGGCAGAAGCTTGCAGATGAACTGCCCAGTATAATTGAGGGTGTCAAGAAAAAGATTTATGAGACAGGAGAAGAGATTGTTGTTGCAAATGTTTACATCCTTGGAAACAAGTATGACTTGAATGACAGGCAGAAGTGCGATATCTATAATACAGACAGGGCAGACATATCCTGCTATATCATCGGCGCAGATGAATTATATGCTCCTCCTGAAGATTTCAATAATGAGACTTATGATGTGAACAGCAAGGACCAATATAAAGTTGAGTTTAATGTGACTGCGCCATATTCTGATGTGAACTATGTGAGGAACATCAGGAAAGCGGGTGAAAAAGATTATTATGAGGCAGACTGGGGCGCAGGTGTTGCTTATGCATCTGCGCACAACAAGGGAATGGCAAAACTGGTTGTTCTTTTTCCTGTTAGTGATGAGCTCTCAACAAGCTCTATTCCAGATGCATGCTTTCACATAAGTGATATACCAAGGCAGAAGATGTGCGATTTGTGCGACACAACCTGTCCTGCAGACCGCTCTGCTGCTTCTGTTGAAAAAGCATTGCAGGTTGCAAAGGCAAACGGCCACATCGTGAATCCGATATATTCATTTAATTGTGATTATGATTACAAGCCGATGTTCAACACTTATTTTGAGATAGTCAACGGCCGCTCAACAAGCAATGCCTGCGGAGAGGCAGTATGCGGAGGATGCTCTGTGAACAGCGGTGTCTGCTTTCATCCAGAATGCGAAGATGTCATACTTGAGCAGATGAACCACATTGCTGGAGAGACTTTTGGAAAAGTCATCAATCTTGAAGACATACAGAATCTTGTGTATGACATCAGCACGACAATTGATGACAATATTGAAGAGTATAAGTTCAGGCTTGGTGCAGAGTATGAGCATGCAACAAGGTTTGTTTCAGAAAGAAGTTTGCCCCTGCCGAACAAGCTCATGACTGACGCTAAATTATTCATATACCCAAACAAGAACGAGGTGGCCTAAAATGAAGAAAATGAACACAAAAGCCAGTGCCGCCGCCCTTGTTTTGTTGTCTTTGCTGGCAGTTGTTGCCGGAGCATTGTTTACCTTGCACAGCTATGACAAGTTTGAGGTTGACAGAAGCAGGCAGAATGAGATTAGCACAGAAGCTGCAATAACATTGTCAAGAGCGATAAGCTTGGGAATAAATGATTTTGCATTGAACGGGTTTTCAAAGTACAACAAGTATTGGTACTGCAATTATCCGATACCGCCCTATACAGATGAAGCAAATGAGAGTGTTGACTGGTTTGTGAATGAGAGGATCAAGAATTACATCCAGGCATTGAGAGAGCAAGGCAAGTTCATTAATATGCCTGAGATAAAGAATGATGTGAACAGCCTTGACATGAATCTTTTGAATCCAGACAGCATCACTTATGATGTCAGCAAGTATATTGTGGGGATTGAGACAGACGAATTTACAGAAAAGCAGGACATAAGCAACCGCTACACAAATCCTTTCAAGGTGTGGCTGATGTTCACTAATTTTTATGACTGGATGCAGGACAATGCAGGCCACCTGACTGAAAACATATACACAGAAGTTTTTGAGAATGTTGCGTGCCAGGCAATCAGCACTGACTGTGACTGTCCTGGCAATGAGAATGGAAGATTTATCAAGAACGCGACAATCGAAGAGATGAGCTTGAAGATTGAGGATGTCTATCCAGCTTTAGACAAGTCTTTGGCAGAGCTTAACCAGAAATTTGAGGGAACTGGCATAACCTGCGAGTACAGGCTGGAGAAATATCATATTGAGAATGAGGAAAAAATATCTTTTTCATACACTGCAAACAGTTACTTGGACCAGGGAAAGACAGACACTCTTGACTGGGACCAGACTTTGTATGATTATGAATACAAGATATGGTATGATGATTTCACTTTGCCAAATCCAGGGCAGGATGAGCTTGGAGGATGCCCTACAACAGACTCTCAGGTTGACGCGACTTACAGGGAGCAGAGGATTAACCTTGATGTTGATGTTGATGAGACTATCTCAGGAGAGTTTGAAGGAAGAGAGTGCACAAGCAATACCTTGTTTGAATTGTTTCATGTAGAGGAATTTGCATTGAACAAGAAGCTTGGATTGTTATTGACATTTGCTTGTTCAGACCCAAGTGTTTCCATTGAATCTCCAGAGGGCCTAAAGCCTTTTACAGGAGAGATTGGTCTGAGAGTCAGTGTCAGGATGGACTGCCCGACTCCTTCAATGATACTTGTCAATGGAAATGAGCAGGATTCATTTATCTGCGGAGGCGGCGGAGGAAGCTCTTGCTTTACAGCAGGAACAAAGATCCTGACACCAGGCAGAGAGATGAATATTGAGGATGTTGAGGTTGGACAGGCAGTCATTGCTTATGACCTTGAGAATGATGAGCAGGTTGTTACAAGAGTGACAGAGCTTGAAGCACCGATAAGAGAAGGCTATTACATAATAAACAATGGCTTGATTGAAGTGACAGATGAGCATCCATTCAGGGCAAAGAAAGCAGACAACACAATCGGCTGGGCTGCTATTGATAAAGAGCATGCAAAGCAGGATTCAGAGATTACAGAGCTGATTTATGATTTAGAGATTGGTGATTACTTGTTTACTGAAGATAATGAATGGATAGAGATAACAAGCATGGATTATGTCAAAGGGCCTGTGCAGACCTATAACCTGAAACAGATTGATTATTACAACAACTTTTATGCAAACGGCCTTTTGGTGCACAACAAGCACATGGGCATTGAAGGGGATATCTTTTGTCCTATTGAATGTCCTGAGTGCCAGATGTGTGTCATGGAAGGCGAAGGATGGGCCTGCGTGAATGTTCCGATGGGCACTGCATGCGGCGAAGATGTCTGCATGATTTGCGATAATGCAGGAGCATGCACCCTGCCGGCTCCATTAGGCATGCCTGATGATTGTCCAGAAGACTGCATGGTTTGTGACGGAGTTAACACAGGTGTTGAGGCATGCATCTTAGGAGAAGGAGGCCTTGCAGAAGATTATGCTTGTTCAGTGCCTTGTTATGTCTGCAGTGCAGAGGCAGTTTGCGACAAGATTCCAGAGGATTTCACGCAGATTGATTCAAGTCTTTGCGCTGACTGCACGACCTGTGGATTAGATGCAAATGGATTGCCTGCTTGTCTGCCAGATGTTGAGGAAGATGGTGACCAGTGTGGTGAAGGAGCTTGCATGATCTGTGAGAATGGCGGTTGTGTCCAGGCAGATGACGGATTCAAGGATACTGATTGTGCAATCTGCGAAGTATGTACAGCAGGAGCATGCGGTTATTCTGCACAGTTTTCAGGCAGTCTTGATGAGTGCGGCACCTGCCAGACTTGCGGTGAAGAAAATGGAGAAGCTGCTTGTATTGCAGATCAATTGCAGCAAGGACAGGTGTGCGGAGGCAGTGGATGCTCAACCTGCCAGGGTACAGAATGTCTTCCAGATTCTGCAACTGCAGGTAATTTGTGTGCAACAGACGGACCTTGCCAGACAAGATGCAATTCACAAGGATACTGTCAAGACGGCAGTGCAACGCAGGGCAACAGCTGTGACGCAGGACTTGACTGTATGAGCGGAGTATGCCAAGAAGATGGCAACTGCGGTGTTCCAGCATCTTTCTTTGGCAAGCAGTGCTGCGGAGATTTATTGTGCAATGCAGGAGACCCTTGCTGCCCTCATGGAGCAGGAATAGGACAATGGACCTGCAGTGCGTGTGATGATATCACAACATAATTTTTTTATTTTTATTTTAATGCCGCGCTTCGTTCCACGTGCAATACTGCTTACGTACAGATCTATGAACAAAAAGCAATAAAAACCGCGAACTACGCAGGCGGCATTATTTTAACAGAAATCTCCTAATCCTTTTTGCGCAGGCTTGACCGGCTTAATGTTCTCTTTTTTGCTTTCATCAAATATTGGTTTTCCATATTCTCCGTCATAGCCTGGCTGGAATTTTATTTTATGCTCCCTGTTCTTGATTATCAAGTCAGCGACTTTTTCAGGCGCAATTTTTTTCAATTTCTCTTCATCTGCATCCAGTGCAACTTTCATCTCATCACCAAACTCTTTCATGAGCTCGTGATACACTTTCCACACTTTTTGAGTTGCGATTCCAGAGCCAATCCCTGCAGATATGAGTTCTGACAATGGAATCAAGTGCCTGAATGGCTTTGCATTCTTTGGCTTGTATCCTTCTGGCTTGTCAGCCAGTTCTTCAACCCTGTGTAAGACTCCGATTGTCAATGGCTTTTTGCATACAGGGCAGATGTTCTTGTGCTTTATCGCTTCTTTAGGCGACATGCACACGTGGCAGTTCCTGTGGCCGTCATAATGATATTTTCCTTCTTCTGGAAAAAACTCAATTGTCTCTGAAAGCCCTTCTCCTGTTCTAATTGCTTTCAATAGGTTCTTGTAAGTCAGTTTTTTCAAGTCAAATATTGTAGCTTCTCTTCCTATTCTCCAGGGCCAGTATGAATGTGCATCACTGAAACTGACAATCTGCCTGTTCTCTAATTGCGACAATCTCCAGTTCATCGGCGGGTCTGAGCTCAATCCTGTCTCGATTGAGTGGATGTGTTTTGCCTTGTCCTTGAATGCTTCTATCATTGAATCAAATCCAGACATTGAACCAAACAATCCAAACCAAGGTGTCCAGATGTGCGCAGGTATGACTTCAATATCTTCGCTAATCTCGCGCATCATCTCAACAAAGTCAGGACAAGGAATTTTGAATATCGGCCTTCCGTCATAATCCAGCCTTCCTTTTTTTCCAAGCGCTTCTGTTACCTGCTTGACAATCTCCATATTAGGAGCAAGTACAACTAAGTGAACCCTTCTTCCTCTGCCGTCTGTGTACATCAATGAGACTTCAGTTGAGTAAACAAAAGAAAATCCGTTTTTTGTTTTTGCAATGCCTGTGTCATCATCTGTCAATTCTTTTTTCAGCTCTTTCTGCCATTCTGGGTGCTGGAAATCTCCTGTTCCCAGCAAACCAATCCCTTTCAGCTTTGCATATTTCTCAAGATTAGGAATAGTTATTTGTTTAGAGCATGCTCTTGAAAATCTGCTGTGTATGTGTAAATCAGAGACTATTTTCATTTTAGATAAGTTTTAAGGATTTTAATTTTCTGTGCAGTGTCTCAAATCTTAACCCAATCTTTTTCGCTGTTTTTGATATGTTATTGTTGTTTTCTTTAAGTGCTTTTCTCAAGTACTGCTTCTCAAACTCGTGCTCTGCTGTTTTTAATGTCATCGGCGTTGCTGGAAGCTCCTTGACAATGTCTTTTGATAACTCTGGAGCATGCTGGTAGAATGACTTGAATTTTGTGGGGCTCAAAGAACCCTTATACGTCTCAATGCTTGACTGGATGATATTCTTCACAGCCTCCTGCTTTATGTATTCTGTCTGGGCGATGCTTTTCCTGAAATCCTCTATGTCTATCTTCAGTTCTTCTATGAGCCTGTGCACAGACCTCCTGTCAAGGCCTGCTGCTTTTGCAACATCTGTTATGTTGCCTGAGAATGCCTGCAATAATCTTGATAGATATAATTTCTTGAACAATTTTTTTGCTTTCTTGAAAGGCACTTTTGTGCTGATGTCATATTCAAGCAATGGGGATCTTTTCAGCTTGTCTGAGACATCTGCCTGCACTTCAGAGATAGTTACCCCCAAGTATTTGTGCATGGCTTTCTTTACCATTGGCTTCACTCTTTTCTCAACCACCTCTTCTAGTGCTTGTTTTGTTGTCATGCAAGAGATTAAAGAATGAGGGCTATATAAAGATTATGATTTTTTTGTCACAGTATAACGCCTGGATTCATAGAAAAATTTATAAATAAGAAGTTTTTGGAGTATATATAGAGCTGTTATAGTCCAAAGAGGGGTGGATTATTATTTGTAATACTAAAAAGGGTGTGTTATTTACTGATATTCTAGTTTGTAATCTTTTCATTATTTATATTCATCGATTATTTGATGGGGCCGGGGGGTTAGATGCTTGTGCTGATTCTTTCACTCCCCTCTTTGGGGGGATTGTAACAGCTCGACAGCATGAGTTATCTTCCTGGCCTCTTATTTTCCAAGAGGTCATAACATGAGCAGCATGCAGCGCAGGACAGGAATTGTGATGCTTTTGATAGCTGTAGCAATGCTCCTTGCGCTTGTGTTTTTGCCGCAGATAAACCAACTGACTGGTTATGCAACACTTGACCAGGAGCATAAGATACTCATTGAGAAGAACATGGTTACTGCAGTTAATCTGACAAGCTATCTGCCTGGCTTTGAAAGGACTTATCTTGCGACATCTGCAAGCAACCTGCAGGTTGAGATTAAAAAGGACTTGCTTGTCATCACTCCTGACAAAGGTTTTGTGGGAGAGAGATTGATAAGCGTCTATGCCGCTGCAGAGGAAGTTGAAGAGCTCAAGTTCAGGGTTGAGGTCCAGGGAAAATCGCAGTCTATTGTCCAGGTGCTTGAAGAAGAGCAGGAAGAAGAGCCAGAGCCAGAACCTGAGCCAGAGCCTGCTCCAGAACCTCCTGCTCCAGAAGAAGAGCAGGAAATTCCTGCAATAAGTTTTACACTGCCTGCTGGACAGACTTTGATAGTTGACTTGAGCCAGTATTTTACTGAAATTGAAGGCAACCAGTATTTTGCCACAGGCGGACTTAACCTTATCATTGACATTGAAGAAGACATCATGAACATAACTCCTTATCCTGGTTTTGCAGGCGAGCAGCAGGTCACAGTCACTTCAGCAGGAGATCAGTTTGAAGAAAAACTGTTCATCATAACAGTTCCAGGAGAAGCTGAAGAAGACGAAGAGGAAATAGATGAAGAAGATGAGGCAGAGGAAGAAGATGAAGAAGTTGGTGAAGACGAAGAAGAAAAAACTGAAGAAGAGGAAGAAACAGAAGAGCCAGCTTCTGAAGAAATAAAAGCAGGCGAAATAACACTTGAAAACAAGACATTAGGAAAGAAAATTGAAGACGAGCCAAGCTTTGAAGTCAACTTTACAGACATCACAAAAGACAATGAGACCCTTACATTAATATTCTATCATGATTCTGACAATGATGAGAAAATCTATGTAGATGGAGATGTGAATTACACATTAAGCAGGAATCTTGCAGAACCATATGAAAACATCACTTTAATTGTTATGCTTGATGATGGCATTGTCCCTGAATTTGAACTGCATGTCGGCGAAACCTCTGAAAAATTCAAGTTCGGCAAGAAGTTGCCTAAAATCTTCCTTAAAGGAAAACAAATCAAGAAGTTCAAGAAGAAGATGCTTGAAAAGCTAAAGAAAAAGTTTGGCAAGAAGTTCAGGAAATGGCTAAAGAACCAGACTGGTTATGAGATTATTGACCGGGATGATGAATTGGTTGATGTAAGGATACAGAAAGAAAACGCTTCTGTTTACATAAAAGGAGTTAATGCAACAGATGTCAATGGATTGTTTGAGTGGATAAGCAGTTCTGTGTTGACAACAGAGATATTTGCAGCAGACCCAATAGACATGGAAGAGGCAGTTATAACGCTTCCAAGGACAGGCAATGTAAATTCAATACTTAAGTGTCCTGACTTTGATTTGGCTACGCAAACCTGTCCAAGCGCATGGCAAATAACAAATCTGCCTTTCAGCAAGACAGACACGCACATAAATTTCACAGTGGACCACTTCTCTGGATATGGGGGCGGTCCTGATGCGACCTGGGGACAAAACCTGTCCAGCGTATATACTTACGGTGCAGGCGCTTGGGGAGACCTTGATAATGACGGTGACATGGATCTTGTGCAGATAGGTTTCTCTGGCGCAGCTAGAATAGGCAAGGTCTATATGAATAATGGAACTACTTTGATAGAGGATGATTCTTCAGATATAACTGGTGTTAATTACGGTTCTATAGCATTGGGTGATGTTGATAACGATGGGGATCGAGATGCAGTGATTACAGGACTTGATGGATCATTTGCGCTTATAAAGGTGTATATCAATAATGGTTCGGGTGTTTTGAACAATGAGTCAAGCTGGAGTGACAACATGTCTGGTGTTTATTACGGCTCAATAGATCTCGGAGACTTGAATCGTGATGGTCTGCTGGACTTGATTTTGACAGGTTCTGCTTCAGGACAGAATTTTGCGCAGGTTTATATTAATAATGGAACAAAATTCAAGGATGACAATACCTGGAGTCAGCATATCAGTACAGACGGTCTTTTATACTCCTCTGTGGTCCTTGCTGACTTTACTGATGATGGTTATTTGGATGCAGTGATGTGCGGCAGAAACGAGTCTTTTCAGATTGTAACAAAATTCTTGCTAAATAACGGGACAACATTAAACAAAGATGATGCTTGGGGAGCTACTTTAGATGCAGTATACAGCTGCTCCTTGATAGCTGGAGATGTTAATAATGATGGAGCCACTGATTTATTCCTGACAGGATACGAGGGAAAAGCAAGAATATACATAAATAATGGCACGTCCCTGGAGCGAACAGCTTCTTGGTTTACTAATATTGGGGGTGTTCTGAATTCTGAGCAGGCATTCGGCGATGTTGATAATGATGGTGATCTGGACCTTGTTGTTATAGGCGATGTTACCGGCGCCAATGTATTGAATACTACTATTTATCTTAACAATGGCACAACTTTCAATAATGCAGGACCTGCATGGAATCAGAACGTGACAGAAGCAAAGGCAGGCTCTGTAACTTTTGTGGATGTGAATAATGATAAAAAACTAGATTTGCACTTGACAGGTTACGGATATGCGAATACCTCAGACTTTTGCAATACCACAGACACGTGTAATGATGACCCTGCAAATCCTGGCTGGGGATGGTGCGAGGATGCAGGATTTTGGGGCAACTGCAAGAATGGCGGGGCAATCTGCACGCCAAAAAATGACTGGTCATCGCAGTGTCCTGCAGAATGCACGAATTCATTAGTGTCGCCATGCTCTGCTGATAGTGACTGCTGGGTGTGTGATTCTTCTGGCGCTTCTTGCTCTAGCGGCCAGGACTTATCTTGCTGGACAGCAGGACCTGTGAATTTGATTTATTTAAGTTCAACAGCAACTGCAAACACCCAGCCAAATGCCTCAGGCAGCTTAAACGTGTCTTTATCAGGAGATATCCTGAATCTGTCCTGGTCAGCAGGTGCTGATGCAGAGACTCCTGCAAGCGGATTATACTATAATCTGCGCATTGGTACAAGCTCTGCTTCAAATGATGTGTTCAGCGGATTTTTTGGCGGCAGCGCGCATTCAACAAATTCATATCTTGGAAACATGATGCAGAGAAAAAATCTTGCATTGAATGTCAGCGGTATAACAGGCGTGTTCTTTGCTTCTGTGCAGACTGTGGATACAGGCCTTGAAAAAAGCGATTGGTCTTTGGAAGAGAATTCCAATCAGCCGCCTACGCAGTCTCAGCCTATACTTAATTCTACTTCTGGTGGAAATAATTCAGATGAGAACCTGACAGTTTATCCGCAAAATATCAATGACCCTGAAGGAGCCAGTGTCACAAACATAACAAACTGGTATGTTAATGGCACCTCGTTTACAGTGTTAAATTCGCCATTTGACAAGCAGGATGAATTGAATTCAAAAGATTATTCTGGATATGACAACGATGGAACAGTAAATGATGCTGGCTGGACAAGCAATGGAATTTCCGGAGGCGCTTATAGCTTTAATGGAGTGAATGATTACATACTTGTGCCTGACTCTCCAAGTTTGAGTCCGAGACAAGAGGTTACAGTTGAGGGATGGTTTTATTACAAGAATGCAGGAAGTAATACAGGCCTGATTTGGAAGCACTCCTACAATTATATCCTGTATACTGGCGAGAATAGTCAAGTCAAATTCCGCGTCTGGAACACGAGCAATGCAGTCAGTGGAGCCAACTTCAGCGAAGCCTCGCTGGCGATTCCTGGATGGAATCATATAGTGGGAGTGTTCAATGGAACAAATGCTATTCTTTATTTGAATGGCAGCCAGATTGGCACAATCGGCAGCGCAATAGGGGGAGGCATACGCGACCAGGCAGGTGATTTGTTTATCGGCAAGAGAGGAGATAATGGCGGCAGCATATATTTCAATGGAACAATCGATGAAGTGCGAATATATAATCAGAGCCTTACTCCACAGCAAATAAAGGCAAATTATAATGCAGGCGCGCCGAACTACAGGAAGATTGCTTCGCAGGAGACTGCAGTCGGAGAAGTCTGGCAGGCCTGTCTTACGCCTAATGATAGATACAATGATGGAACAACAAATTGCTCAAATAATCTCACTGTCTTGAGAGGCATGTCATGCGGAGATACAATTACAGCCAATTCTACGCTGTCAGCTGATTTGACAACTTCAGCAGACTGCCTCACAATGGGCGCAGATGATATCACGATTGATTGTGCAGGCAACAGGATAATAGGCAATAATACAGGAACAGGCATAGTATCTGCCGGTCATACAGGCATAACAATAACTAACTGCATATTCATCAATTTCACAAATGACATCTTGTTTGATAACACAAATGACAGCGTGATTGCCAGTACAGATGTAATCATCAACATAACTAATTCAAATGGAAACAATGTGACTGATTCAAATATCACTGAATTGTACGTTACTGATTCAACTAATATCCAGATAATAAACTGCACCACGGCAAATTACACTCTTGACAATGTGACTGTATTTACAGTAGAGGACTTGACTTATGGAAGCATAAGGTTCCTTAAGAGCATAACAGCAAACGGCACAATCATGGATGCAGACATAAGCATCTTGAAAAATAAAGCATTTGTCAACTCTTCTGGACACACTGGCTTGAATGTTTCTGCAAACATAACATTGAAAGGGCTGCCATTTGCTTCTACGCCGAACATCTTTGCAGACAGGAATGATGACGGGCAATATGAAGAGCAATGTGTTGCTCCTGTTTGCAGCAACCTGAGCTATGCTGCAGGAACATTTGTGTTTAATGTGTCTTACTTTACTTCATACACGTCTAATACAAGCATGCCGCCGATACAAGGCACGCCTATCTTGAACTCAACTTTTGGAACAAACAGGTCGCATGAGAACCTGACAGTGCATCCGCAGAATGTGCAGAGCCCTATGAGTCCTTCTGTTAAGAATATCACTAACTGGTACTTGGATGGGGGCGCAATAGCGGTTCTGAATATGCCTTTTGAAGGCGGAAGCAATTCAACCTATACTAAAGATTATTCTGGCGGCAATCGAGATGGAATTGTTGGAAACGCGGTTTGGAGCAATTCAAGCGGTTATGACGGCTGGGGTTCTTATTCATTTGATGGAAGCACAGCTAATATTACTTTAACAGGAAACCTTGGCCTGGATTTACAGTATGATATGTCTATTGCTGCATGGATTAACTTAAGTGATTTATCCGGCAGTAAGCCGATTGTTGTAAAGCAGACAACTATCATGATGCAGAAGTCGCCTTATTCTTTTGGAGTAACTGATGCAAATCTTTCTTTCAGTTATACTTCGGGCTTTTTGGGTGGAGGAACAATAATTTCTCCAGCCGTATTTAACCAGACTGATAAGTGGTATTTTGTTGCAGTGACACGGGATTATGTTGGTAATAAGCTTGGAGGAAATTCAACTATTAAATTATTTGTTGACGGCCAGCTGGTCAAGACAGGATTGTTAACTGGATTTCCAGAAGGAGGAGGAGCAGCAAAGATCGGAACAGATGCATTAGGCACTGCTTTTTTTAACGGCTCTATTGATGAAGTCTGGATATTTAATAGGACTTTATCAGACGAGCAGATTTTGTCATTCTACCAGAACGGCCCTGACACGATTGTTTCTCAAGAAACAAATCCAACTGAAGTTTGGCAGGCATGCTTGACCCCCAATGACAGGCTACAGGATGGTGCAACAAAATGCTCTAATAACCTGACCATCCGTTGGGGCCCGCCGACAATATCTCAGGTTATCCTGAATTCAAGCTCTGGAAATAATTTGACAGCTGATAATATCACTGCGTATCCGATTGTGCAGCCTTATCCTTCGCCTATTAAGAATATTACTTCATGGAACAAGGATGGAACGCCGGTTATGGTGTTGAATACTCCTTTTGAAGGCGGCAGTAATTCAACCTGGACAAGGGATTATTCTGGCTGGGGAAATAATGGCACAGTAAGCGGAGCAGTCTGGAATGATACCGGCGGTTATGACGGTTGGGGTGCTTATAATTTCCCTACTAATAATGATTATATAAATTGCGGAAATGATCCTAGCCTGAACATTAAAGGGCCGATTACTGTTTCAGCCTGGATAAAACCCACTGCAAATCTTGGAACATACAAGAGGATTGTTACGAAAGATTGGGCCCAATCTTATGTATTGAATTCTAACTCAGGAACAAACGGCATTGCATTTTGTATGGATTCTGATGGTAATCCTGGCAATTATGTCTCGACTGCTAATAATGTTATTCCTCTTAATTCATGGACTCATGTTGTGGGCACTTGGGATGGCTTTGAATTAAGGATTTATTTGAATGGAAGATTGAATGCCTCTAAATCACATATTGTTTCAGTTACTGGCTCTGCAAACAATGTGATGATTGGTAAGTATGGTGGCGGAGTGGGGAATAGCTTCCCTGGATTGATAGATGAAGTGAGGATATATAATTATTCACTCTCTGAAGAGCAGGTTCTTGCGCTTTATAACAATCGCACTGATTTGATTGTTTCGCAGGAATTGTATAACGATGATGTCTGGCAGGCTTGCGTGACCCCTAATAATCGCACTATTGATGGCGCGACAAAATGCAGTAATAATCTTACACTGCACAATTATCCTCCAACACAGGATAGTCCTATACTTAATTCAACTTTTGGAACCAATTTGACAAGTGAAAATATCACTGTGTATCCTCAGAATCTTTCTGATGCAGATCCTGTAAAGAGTATAACGTCCTGGAACAAGGATGGAAATCCTGTTATGGTCCTGAACATGCCTTTTGATGGCGGCAGTAATTCAACCTGGACAAGGGATTATTCTGGCTGGGGCAATAATGGAACTGTGACTGGTGCGTTATGGAGTTCAACAAGAGGCTATGATGGCTGGGGCGCTTATTATTTTCCTCAAACCACGGACGAGATTAATTGTGGTAATGCTGCTAACCTGAATATCAAAGGGCCTATTACTGTTTCAGCTTGGATAAAGCCGACATCAACTCTTAGCCAGTTCCAAAGGATTGTTGAGAAAGACTGGGCCCAGTCTTATTACCTTGGAGGCAAGTCCGGAGCTAATAGTAGAGGTATTGCATTTGGCATGGATACTGATACTAATACTGCGAATTTTGTACAGACCGCTAATAATGTTATTCCTACTAATGCCTGGACGCACGTTGTCGGAACCTGGGATGGCTCTGAATTGAAGATATATATTAATGGAACATTAAATGCCTCTAAATCATACAGTGTTGCAGTCACTGGCTCTGCAAATCCTGTGCGGATTGGTAAGTATGGTGGTGGAGCAGCAAATAGTTTCCCTGGCTGGATTGATGAAGTGAGAATATACAATAGTTCCTTGTCTGATGAACAGATTCTTGCGCTTTATAACAATCGCACTGATTTGATTGTTTCAGAAGAGACTGCAAAAGATGATGTCTGGCAGGCTTGTCTGACACCGAATGATAGGGTCCAGGATGGTGTGACAAAGTGCAGTAATAATCTTACAATAATTGATAATCCGCCGACTCAAGACACGCCGATATTAAATTCAACAACTGGAACAGATGATGTTAATGATAACCTTACTGTGTATCCTCAGAATGTTTCAGATCCAGAAGGTCAGCCTGTCAAGAACATTACTGTCTGGCGCAAGAATAATAATGATTTGATGCTTATTTATGTGCCGTTTGAAGTTTCTGCAAACCCGTATGATGCAACCGATTATGCTGGTTTTGACAATAATGCGATAGGCTTGAATCTCAATCCTGTCTTCTCGCCGACAAGCGGCCATGATGGCTGGGGTGCTTATACATTCAGCGTAAATGATGATGCCGTAAATCTGAATACAACTAATTTCCCTTCACTTGCTGCATCTGATGAATATACTGTTGAGGCATGGATAAAGACCAGTTCTGCAAAGAACTATAATTGTATCTTTGCAGTCAATAGTTTTGATCCTGGTTGGTACATAAATGGAGGAAATATACTAAGAATATATGATGGTGCTATTTTGGATTGTAGCATTCCTGCTGCTGTTAATGATAATAAATGGCATCATGTTGCGTGGGCTAGAGATGGCAGCGGCGCAAATCAGGTAAGATGTTATGTTGATGGTGCTTCTGCAGGAACTGCCACGCATAATGCAGCATTCCCTGCAATAAATAACTTAAGGATTGGCTGGGATGGATTCGCAGGGGAGGATTTCGAGGGAATTATTGATGAATTCAAGTTCTGGAACACTTCCTTGTCAGTAGCACAGATAAAGGCAATTTACGATAACAGGACTGACTTGATTGTCTCTGAGGAAACAAGTCGTGGTGATGTCTGGCAGGCTTGTCTCACACCAAATGACAGGGTGCAGGATGGTGTGACAAAGTGCAGCAATAATTTGACTGTTTTAAGGGCGACGCCAATACTTAATTCAACTTTTGGAACTAATGGAACAGACGAGAACCTGACAGTCTATGCGCAGGATTCAGTAGGCGCGATAACAAACATAACCAATTGGTATCATAATGGAACTTCAATTACTGTCTTGAACATGCCTTTTGACACAAACAGTTCATCTAATGTAAGAGATTATACACCTTACCAGAATAATGGCACTATTTTCGGAACCCCTAATTGGACAAGCAGTGGAGTTTCAGGCGGAGCATACGTATTTAATGGAAGCGGGGATTATATCCGGGTTCTTTCAGACAATACGCTCAATTTATCAAAAGACTTATCTGTAGAGGTGTGGGTCAAGCCCAGATCTTATGCAGGGCCTATTCTTGTTAAAGGCGATGGCATTGGCCCGAAGTATAATTATTACTTGCAGGCATTGAGCAATAGGAAAGTAAGATTCTGGGTATATCCTCCGGCAGGAATAGGAACATTTACCGTGACATCCGTATCTAATTTAACTCTGAATCAGTGGACGCATATTGCCGCCACATACGATAACAGCACAAGGAATATGTCTATTTACTTTAATGGAACATTAGATAATAGTGCTATCCGGTCTGCTGCAAATCCTCCAACAATGAATACAAATCTATATATCGGCAGAACTCCGGACAATATTATCGGGCCACACTTTTATTTTAATGGAACAATTGATGAAGTAAGAATCTACAACAGGACCTTATCTGCACAGCAAATAAGGCAGAATTACAACAATGGTGCTCCAAAATATGATGTGATTACTTCTGATGAAACAAAGGTTGCAGATACTTGGCAGGCTTGTGTAACCCCAAATAATGCAGTTGCAGATTCTCCAACAGTCTGCTCAAATAATCTCACTATTGCGCCATATCCCAACTGTCCTGGCAGCCAGTATACAGGTATTTTGACAATTGATTCTAATTATGTAACAACAAGAAATATTATCTGCAAGGCAATCACAATTAATAATTCTGCAATACTTAAAGTGAACAGCTATGGCGCAGGAAACAAGTCGATATTGATACAGGCAGAGAACATTACTATTGCAACTGGCTCTGTAATCAATGGAACAGGTCTTGGTTATCCTGCAGCTAGCGGACCGGGAGCAGGCGTAAGTGGAGTCTTTCAAGGTTCTGGCGGAGGTCATGGCGGTGATGGCGGACTAGGCAATACAAATTCATGGTATGGCTTATCTTTCAACCCTACAACTCCTGGCTCTGGCGGCGGTTCAACAAATAATGCCAATGCTCCGGGCGGTCCTGGCGGTGCAGCAATAAAAATTAATGCTACAAATAATTTGATTATAAATGGAAGTATTGTTACAGATGGAATTGATGCTAGACAAACCTATTTCGCATTGAATGGTTATGCATCTGGCGGCGGTGCAGGTGGAAGCATATGGATTACTGCAGACTACTTGACTGGATTTGGAAACTTGTCTGCAAAAGGTGGCGCAGGTATTTTACAGCCTAATAGTGGCAGGCGTGGTGGTGGTGGAGGCGGTGGAAGAATCGCTGTTTATTATAACACAACTACGTGGAATATGAGTAGGTTTAATTCAGCTAATGTTTCTGGCGGTCCAGAAGCAGCCTATCCTGGCAAAGTAGGCACTGCAATTTTTATGGATCCAAATGATGCAGCATATATTCCTTGGGGTTTCAAGTGGCAGAATCAGGAAACAAGTAAATTTAACTTCACTAACTTGACAATATATGACGCTTCAATGCTTACAAACATGACTCCCGCATCAACTACTGCAAAAGTTAATGTTTCAACAACCTGCACTATCACAAATTCTGTTTGGGAGAATTTAAACTACAGTTTATACATAGATCCGCTTGACTTGTTTGTTATAAACACAATAATTAATCAGACTCCTCAAAATGCAACGAATATGATTACATTAAATGCTACAAGAATTTTCATACAAAACAATTCAAGAATAATCGGCAATGCAAACATAACTGCAGTTAATATAACTATGGACAGCACATCAATAATCGATGCTTCTGAGTTTGGATACTCTAGGGATAATGGTCCTGGTGTTGGTGCAATTAGTGGTGCAGGATGGCACGGTGGCGGTGGCGGCTATGGTGGTAAAGGAGGAGGAAGTCTGGGCGGAAATATCTATAGCAGTTCATTCCAGCCAATAACTTTTGGTTCAGGAGGCAGGAGTACGGGTGCATTAGCTTCACAAGGCGGACATGGCGGTGGTTTGATTAGCATCATTGCTTCAAATGTATTGAACCTTAATGGTAATTTGATTTCAGATGGTGGAAATGCTACTGGATTTGTGGCCAATCCACAGATCAGCGGCGGAGGTTCTGGTGGAGGAATATATATCTCTGCATATAACTTGACAGGTTTTGCTAATTTGACTGCAAGAGGAGGCGGCACCAAGAATGCGCTTGGTGTTAACCAGCCGGGTTCTGGCGGCGGAGGAGGAAGAATCGCGGTCTTTTATAACACAACATCTTGGACAATAAATGATTTCCTTAAGGCAGATGTTTCAGGAGGTATTCCTGTTACAGCGGCAGGTGTTGGCAGCATTGGCGAAATAGGAACAGTTGCTTTCATTGACAGACCAAATGATGTTGTTGACATAGTCAAAGGCTTCCAGTTCCAGACAAATGATGAAACAATTGGTTATTTGAACAGAACTACTTTCAACATAACAAATGCCTTGGCAAGATATAACAACAGCGTGACAGCCACTGCAACAAACTCATTTAACTTGATTAATTCAACCCTTGCAAATACCAATGCGACAGCGTCAATCAATGCACCGGTTGTTTCCTTTGATTCTGATTCAGTGATTAATATGACCGGAAGGCTTGATGTGGCATATGCAAATTTTTCAGATATCGGTGCAACATATATTAATGGTCTTGGATTAACTATAGAAAAAATCAACTTTGCAGAAATTGCCTGGCTCCCTGCCTTGAATAATATCTTTAATTTGAGTACACAGGTGCAGTTCGGAAATATTTCCGCATTTGTCAATTCTTCTGCTGTTGCTGGCTTGAACCAGTCTGCCAACATCACGTTCTTTGGCGTAAGTTTTTTTGTGCCTTACCCTCTTGTTGATTTGAATGATAACGGCACTTTTGTTGCTTGTCCAGGTAGTATCTGCACAGAGATAAGCCATGTTGGAACAACGTATACATTCAATACGACCAGATTCTCTAATTTTACTTTAGGTGAGAATTACACTTATCCTAACCAGACAAATCCTGTGCTTCAGTCTTCTGCAGGAGCAAACTCAACTTATGAGAATCTTACAGTCTATCCGCAGAATGTGACAGGCCAGCCAGATGTGACAAACATAACAGACTGGTTTGTCAACAACCAGTCCTTGATGGTCTTGAAGATGCCTTTTAACATTAACAACGCGACAACTGCAAAAGATTATTCTCCGTTTGCAAATAATGGAGCTGTTAATGGTTCTGTCTGGACCGCAGCAGGCATCTCTGGAGGTGCTTATATTTATGACGGAATTGATGACGGGATATCTGTTCCAGCGGATAATAGCTTGAATCTTTCAGAAAACTTTTCTGTTGAGGTGTGGATAAAGCCAAGAAAACTGGGGGGCGCAGGTACCCAATATATCTTGGATAAGGGTGATGCTTCTGGCGTCGGCGTAAATCCGGGTCATAATTATGCTCTGTTCATAAATTCTTTCACGAACCGGACTGTGTTTGGGATACATGGTACTGGCGCCTACCCTCCGGGGGCTGCTTATTGGGTCGCAACTGTAACAACTCTTAAACCAGATCAATGGTATCATATTGTCGGTACTTTTGTCAATTCCACTCATGATATGCGTATTTATTTGAATGGTTCTTTTGAGGCAAATCAAACAAGCAATTGGGCTTTTGGCCCTCCAAATTATCCATATCCTTTAACTATTGGAAGGCAGTCACTTGGAAACTTTAATCTGTTTAACGGAACAATTGATGAAGTAAGAATTTACAATAGGACTTTGACTCCTGAACAGATCAAGGCAAACTATAACAAAGGACACCCTAATTATAATACAATTGTTTCGCAGGAAACCAGAGTAAATGAAACATGGCGTGCCTGTGTTGCACTTGCAGACGCTGTTACTGATACTCCGGAATTGTGCAGCAATAACATTACTATAAAGCAATACCTTCCAATCACTTGCGGCACAGCGCTGCAGTCTAATAAGAAATATGCCGTATTTAATGACCTGGTTTCAGCTGGAAATTGCTGGGATGTCAGCAACCTGGCAAATATTACAATAAACTGCCAGGGGCATAAGGTAACAGGTCCTGCTGCTACAAATACATTGCTCTATGCAAATGGCTTGGCAACCAATATTGTATTAAAGCACTGCTTTGTGCAGGACTTCCAGTACGGCGTGAATGACGACTTCACGAGTTCATTGTTCTATAACAATACATTCAACAGCACGCGTACCCGGGCAATTGCATTAAGTGCAAGTGTTAATAATGTCACATCCAATACTATTATGAACGCAGATACTACATCCACATATGGCGTATTTATTAATAATGTTAACCGTATCAAGGTTTATAGCAACAATTTCACAAATATCCCTGGATATGATTTATATGTCCGGGGTGCAAACCATGAAGTAAAGCATAATTATTTTAACAAGAATAATAATGGCAATCGCAGAGTTATATATTTTCTTGCAGGCACTTCAGCAATAGTTGAGAATAACACAATGGTCAATGTTGGCACCTCTTGGGGATATTACTTGGCTAATATCAACACCCCGGTCTCTTTAAGAAAAACTAACTTAGTTGACGGCAAGAATGCAACTAATTATTTTATGTATAACAGGACCGATGAAATTGTACAGCGATTGAATAACGACGGTTCTGTCAGGGTGCTTAACCTGGCAGAGCTAGTTATTTATGCTTGTGATAATCTGACCATTAACAATAGTAATTTCACGAATCATCCTGCAACTGAACTGACTGTGCGCTTGTATGAAACAAACAATACTGTTTTTAGTTCTAATCTTGTTTCTGGTGATACAACGCCGTTTACAATGACCTCTGGAAGAGATAATATCATTGACGGCAACCAGATACATTCAACTTCAACAGCGTTGAATACATATGCTCTTAAAATTGATGGTTCAGCAGCCAACAGCACAATCAGGAATAATAATATCTCTCAAGGAAGAAGAGTTGTAGAGACAGCAGGCACTTTAAGCAATGTAACATTCTATAACAACACTATCAAGAACGTCGGCGATAATCAAGCATATGGTGTGTATTTTAATGGAGGAAGCGTCACATTTGCAAATAATTCTATCACTTGTACACAGACAAGCTCCAATGGCTTGGCAACGGCAGGTACATCTACTGCCTGGATATCAAACAATACTGTCAATAGCTGCAGATATGGTTTTAGGTTCCTTAATGGCGGCAATGATGTGCATAATAATACCTTTATCAACCCAGCTTATTTCGGTATTTATCTTGGAGGCCCGGGAAATTCTCTCTATAGAAACAACATAACAAGAGGCAATATAGTCAATGGCAATCCTGTGCAGTATTATTGGAGAGAGCCTTGTCCTGATGTAAATGGCCAGACAATTAATGTGTCTCATACAACGGAAACAGGATTTACTTTAGTGGATATGAATAATTGTCTTGTTGATAATGCCACTTTTATCGGTGTTGGGGGTGCTTTCCTGAATGATGAAGCTGGATTGTCTTTGATAAACTCAAACAATTCAAATGTAACAAATAATAATTTCACCAACTTATACACTGGAATTGGTTTCATGAAAAGAGATGAGCCTGCAGAGAAGCTCTATATGGCCAATAATTACTTTGCCAGCACAACTACAAATCCTAGAGGTATTTATTATAGTGCATCAAGTAACCAAGTTGCGTATAAGAAAAATCATACAATATATAACAATACTTTTATTGGGATGTATGAGGCAATCTTCAGAGGGGCGTATACAGGGCATTACAGCGTTGACTTAAACATCACAGGCAACCTGTTTAATGGCTCAACACTATATGATATATACTTCCCAGGCAGAGTCTGCAATGTTACAATAGAATCAAACAGGTTTGATAATTTCACAGGAACTTACAGCATATACTGGAACAATGTAAATCAACCTACAGATATTTTAATCAAAAACAATACTTTCACGAATGGAGGGGCTGCCAGCACTTATATTACTGTGGGCAATCTTTTGGAAAGCGTCATAACTGAAAATTATTTCAATGGTTCTCAATATGCAATTTATTTCCCAAATACTGTCCATGCGAATAATACAATTTATAATAATGAGATATACGAGGCAAATACTGCAGGAATCTATGTTGGAGATCTTGATTATCAGGGAATTTTCAATAACACAATCTGTTACAACAAGGCAGGCATCGTGTTTGCAAATGGCGCAACATACTCTACAGTCGGTTTCCACAACAATAGCTTCTGTATCCGGAACCTGAATCCTGTAAATGGTTCTAATATAACAGACAGTACGCCGTTGCTTTCATACAATGCAACAAATCTCTTCAATTATACAACATCAACATGCACTGCTGTGATTGATGGTATAAACAGCGGAACAAATCTCACAATGCTGCCAGACGGATCCAACCAGACACTGCAGGTCAACAGGACACTGGCGCAAGGCAATCATACCTTGAACTTTACTTGCCTGGACATGTTTGATAATAAGGCCGCACCTAACCAAATAATTTTCTTTTTGAGAGGAGGCGCTCTCTCTGTCAGCACAACATATCCAGATATAAGTGTCCTCAATTTCAAGACAGACAGGCAGAGTTTTGAAGGCAGGTTTGAGACACTGAAAGGCAATTGCACTAACTGCAGTTATGATTCAGAAAATGTTTGCCAACTGGAGCAGGAAGTGATAACTGGCGGCGCAGGACCATATAATATGTCGTTGTTCTTGAATGGAAGCGCTGTGAGCATGCAAAAGATGCAGCTTGTCTGCACGATGTATGATTATGCAGTCAATGTGCTGGGCGGGCCGAACTGCACAGGCTCAAATGACAATAGCTCTGCCTGCGCCAATTGGGTGGGCGGCGGAACAAATTACACGATTGACTTGACAAACAGCAGCAATTTCAATACTTCAGTATTACTTGGAAATATTTCACCTACAAATAATTGCAGCACAGTTGTGTGCTATATGCAGGGAGAGTGGGTTCCTGGAGATAATCAAAGCTTCAGCATAAACAAGCAATTCACAGTCTATGACGCGACAAATAATGCGACAAATCCTAATGGAACATTGACTTTCACTACAGACAAATATGTTGGAATTGAGACATTGGCTTCTGATATAAACATACTTAACATGCAGCTGGACTTTCAGAACTTCAATGGAACTTTTGATTCGACAACAGGTGCCTGCACTAACTGCTCGTTTGACGGCGGTAATATTGGCTGGTGCCAGGTAGAAGTAGAAAAAGTATTCGGTATGTTCCAAAGCTATAATCTTACTATAAATTTGACCATGCCAACACCGATAAATATGACTAATCTCCAATTAGTTTGCAGGAGCTTTAATGAAACAGTAGCAATAAACTCAAATTGTTCAGGGCTTTCACCGCATGCTGATTCAGCAACAGGCTGCTTCTCGCCGGTTGCCACTCCTGGAAAAAGCAGTGTTGTCGGCAATACATTATATATCAACTTGACTGGCTTCACGAATTTAAGCATACCAATGGGAACAATCTCGCCGACAGGATCCTGCAAGCAGGTTGCTTGTGAGCTCACAGGAACCTGGGGTGTTGGTGATCCTACACAACAGTTTGTAATAAACAAGTCAATAACAGTTAGTGCGATATGATAGAAATGTTTATATATCATTTATGCAAAATATTGATAAAAAAGAGGAAAATCAAATTCGCAGCGATTTAAAAATGAACAAAAAAGTCTTATTGCTTATATTTCTATGCCTGATTAGTATATTTGCTGTTTTTGTTTCTGCAGGCGATACTGCCTGCGGTATAGGCGGTTGTGCACCAACTGAATTGGCTTCTACAAATGCATCTACGCAAGTCATCAATCTGGTTCAGCAAGGCACTTTGACTATAAACACCTTGACACTCACAGTTATTTGCAATTCTTCTGCTACTTGTTTTAACAGCACAAATATAACTCAGTACGTGGTGTGCAATGCGACAAATGGAATGTATTGTGACAGCCCGGCAAAATCATGGGAATATCTTAACCAGCAGATGAATCACACTAATATGACAAATATTACTAAAGTTGTTGTTAAGACAGGTTCTGTGGTGGCAGCAGTCATAGGAGATGATACTGTTCTAGGAGGAGGGACTGTTCTGCTTACAAGCGGCAGCGATAAGGCAGGTACTAATGCAGGCGCAAAAATAACAGTAAACCCTCCTGATGTAGTAGAGGATGTGCTGATAGACGAATTAGATCCAGGAGCAGGGCAAGCACCGGGCACATACAAGGTTTTTGTGCTTAAGCGAAATCCTATCACTGGAAAGCTGACTACATTGATTTTTATGTATTTTCCAAACACGAATTTAGTGTATCAAGTTAATGAAATCGATTTGAATATAGTGTCTCCTCTTCCTGGAGCGCGATTCGAACCCCCTCCAAAACCTCGTTTTAAATGGGAGCCTGCTAATTATGGAAAGGTCATTATTGTTGACTATCCATCAACCTCGCCTATTGAATATTCAAATGGAGCGGCAATTATTGGATATGATGAAGCAACTAATGCGCCTCTGTTTGGCAGGAGCTTAAGCGCAGCAGGCGGAACAACCAAGCTGGATATTGCAGGAGTGTTCATGTCTCAGGATGCGGCTATTGAAGAAGAGGCAGGCACGGAGTATACTAAAGCATTTATTGTAGGCACAGTAAACAGGATTGCAGATGGTGATGAGGAGATTTTTACTGCCTGGACATATACAGACGGCGTAATGAACACAGCGCCGATAACTTGGGGTCCTGTAGTCGGAGGAGCCAGTGTACGAGAATTAGTTGAAAAACATACTGGCAGCATAAACCTTGCCGGCGCGGGAATATACACGGATCCAGTCAATAATAAATATGCAATGGCTGCAAAATTTAAATTTGAGAATGATGGAAGTGTAGATATAGATGCCAAGCAGGTTACAGGCGCAATTGGCCAGATTGACTCCTTAGAAACTTTTGCAATCATGGGCAATCCAGATACCACTCCTGGAGGAAGCCATATTTACCAGGGATATGCGGGTTCAGATGGAGAAGACAAGATTTTAGTGTGGGATAGTCTGTTTAGCAATATTGTACAGGCCTGGACAACTTCAGGCAATGACGGCAGTAGCACTGCAGTTAATGCTTTAAGAGCAATAAATGATGCATCAGAAAAAATAAATCCAGCTGTTTATGTTTCACTCTTTAACCAATCATGGAACAATAATGTTGGAACAAGGGTTATTGTATTAGAAGGAAGCTCTTTTGCCACTGCATTTAAAATATATAATTTTACTGCAGATTCTGGCAGTGCACTTGCCTGGCAGAGCACAGGCGGGCATGCTGGTGATTACCTGACCTATGTCTTGGGTGGACGTTTTCCTGAAAAAACAAACAGCTCTGCCTGGCTGGATTATTTTAACGTAAGCTTAGGGTTAGACGCGACTAATCCTAATGGTACTACTCGTTTTACGACTGATAAGGTTGTGCGGATTCAGACTTTTGCTCCGGATATTAATATTTTGAATTTTCAGTTGGATTTTCAGAATTTTAATGGTACGTTTGATACGACTTTGGGTACTTGTGCTAATTGTTCTTTTGATGGTGCTAATGTTGGTTGGTGTCAGGCTGAGGTTGAGAAGGTTTGGGGTATGTTTGAGAGTTATAATTTGACTATTAATTTGTCGACTAATGATGTTCTTAATATGACTAGTTTGTTGTTGGTGTGTAGGAGTTTTAATGAGACGGTGCAGCTTAATAGTAATTGTTCTGGTTTGTCGCCTTATGTTGATACTACGCCTGGTTGTTTTACGCCTGGTCCTGCGACTGCGGGTTATAGTAGGGTTGTTGGTAATGCGTTGGTTGTTGATTTGATTAATATGTCGAATAGTAGTATTGATATTAGGTTGGGTAAGTTGCAGCCTGATGTTACTTGTGAGCAGATTGCTTGTGAGTTGACGGGGACGTGGAGTGTTGGTGATCCTACGCAGTCTTTTGTGATTAATAAGTCGATAACAGCAACCGCAAACTAAGAATTCTAATTATTTCTTTTTAATTTTCTTAATTCTTCCATATTTTTATCAATCAATTGCTTGAATTTAGGCGCTTTCTTGTATGCATCCTGGAAAGCTCTTTCTGCTCTATTATATTCTCCTTTTTTCATCAATAATTCTCCCCAGGTTACATACGCTAATTCATATCCTACAGCCATTGCATTTTGAATGGGTTTTTCTGCTTTATCATACTGTTTTAAATTGATATAACAGTCTCCAAGGCCGTTTTGTGCTTGGCCACTTCTAGGATCTATTGCCACTGCTTTTTTGCAGTGTATTATTGCCTTATTCCATTCGCCATGCAGTCCATGAATGATTGCGCGGTCGCAATGCGCAAGTAAATGTCTGTCGTTATATTTTATTGCAATATCCAGATGGGATTTTGCTTTGTCTAATTGTCCTTGGTGGGCATAAGTATTTCCTAATCTGTAATGTGCTTCTGCATTTTTCGGATTTAATTTTTTAAGAACATAATTGAAATTCTCTATTGCTTTTTGTATATTGCCTTGGACATGGTATGCTCTTCCTAGATGTATGTGTGCATCCTCCAACTCTGAATCCAGGTCAATTGCTCTATTGCAGTCTTGTATTGCTTTTTCAAGATTATTATGGCCTCCTTGGCGCATAAATATCTCTGCCCTTGTTACATACGCGAGCGGGTATTCATTATTGAGTTGAATTGATTTATTTATGTCTGTCAGTGCACCTTCTAAATTGCCTTCTTGTATGCGCGCAATTGCAAGATTGTTGTATATGTAGTCTCTTTCTATGACTTTAAGAATGTTGGAGTATACTGCTATTGCTTCTTTGTGTTTTCCCTGCTGCAGGAAGATTGCTGCAAGGAAGTTCCTGAGGCTGATTTCGCCATTGGTTGGAGTCACGACTTTTAACAATGCATCCTCTGCTTCAGGCAGGTCTGCGTGTTTCAAGAATAAAGGGTTGTTTTGGTATTCTGCAAAGACAGAGGTGCCATTGGCCCATGCTTTGATAAGCCAAGTCTCATCTATGTTTCGCATATAGACGTCTTCTGTTAATTTTTCAGCAAGTTCAATTGCTTTTTCAAGCTGTTCCTCTGCATTCTTTGGATTGTTCTTTGCTTTGATCAACAATGCAACTGCTTTTGCAAGCTTTCCGTGTTTGCTGTCTGGATCTGCCTTAAAGGCTTTTTCGAAATATTCTAGTGCAAGATCCTCTTCTCCCCGGCCTCCTAATTCAAATGGAAGGCCATAGTGCATCCCTGCTTCAAACCAGATTTCAATAGAATACTTGTCAAACTGTTTCTTGAACATCTCGTTTGCCGTCTCAAAATCCTCTTCAGCTTCTTCGTGCTTGCCGAAAGTCGCTTTGAGTTTTGCTCTTTTTAGATAAGGCATCCAGAAGTCTTCTGATTTTGTAATTGCTTCATTTATTAGGTTTAGTGCAGCATTATAATAATCTTTATCAGGCCTTATACGTTTTAAGCCAAGCAGTATTGCTTCAGACAAACTCTGCCCTTTTACTTCTCTTTGAGCAGCGTCTCGTTCTTTTTCTGCAAGTTTTCTTGCAAGTGCCTCTAATCTTGCATTTTTCTCAGCGATCTCTCTGTCCTTCTTTTCTGCTTTTGCTTCTGCTTTTGCTGCTCTTGCATCTGCCTTTGCTCTTTGTTTTTCTTTTTTTGCTGCTCTTGCATCTGCCTTTGCCCTTTCTTTTTCTTTCTGTTCAATCCTGGTCTGCGCACTTTGATGCTGGACAGCAAAACCTGCGCCTATTCCGCCTACAAGCAGCAGACCAATAAGACTTGTTGCAAGCCTGTGCTGTGCCATCCATCTTGTTGCCTTTTCAATAAGTCCTATCTTTCTTGCTTTTACTGGCTCATAGTTCAAGAATCTTTCAATATCATCTGCCATGTCTTTTGCAGTTCTGTATCTTTTTGCAGGCTTTTTCTCAAGAGCTTTAATTATGATTGCATCAAGGTCTGCAGGGATATTCTCTAAAGGTCGCATTTTCTGTTTCTTTTTTCCTGCCTGCTTTCTTGCTGCTTCTTGTTTCTTTTTGATGACAGTTGAAGGTGATTCTGGCATGTCAAATAGGATTTTCTTGAGTGTTTCCTGCAGTGTTCTTCCTGCGTGCGGAGGCTCTTCAGTCAATATTTCATACAGCATCACTCCCACAGAATATTGGTCTGCCCTTCCGTCAACACTTGAGCAGTCGTCTATCTGTTCAGGCGGTATATACCTTGGTGTTCCCACAGTTGTGCCTGCTTTTGTCTCCATTGCAGAGGTTTCTGAGAATCCTTCGCTGGTCAAATCATCTTCCAGCCCCAGCTTGTTTTTCATCGCGTTCAATATGTCTTTTTTGTTTTTTATTTTTGCAATGCCAAAGTCAGTTATTTTAACCTCGTTCTTGTCAGTTATCATGATGTTGTCTGGCTTTACATCCCTATGGACAACGCCTTGTTCATGCACTCCGTCAAGCCCGTATAATATCTCTTGCACAAGCCGCAGCAGGACTGCTCGGGGATACATTGTTCTTGCAGAAGGCTTGCCTTCCTTGACGTCATTCAACAGATCTGTTAGAGGCCTGCCTTCAACAAATTCTGTGGCCATTCGCAGGTTTCCTTTGCTGTCACAGCCCACATCCAGGATTCTTGCGACTCTTGGATTATTGATGCATAATGTTGCAGCTTTCTGCTCATTCAAGAATCTTTTCTTATACATGTCTGTCGCGAGGTTTTTCAATATGTTCTTTACTGCGACAGGTATTGCTGGATCAAGTTTTGTATAAAGGCACAAGTCAACCTCGCCCATTGCTCCTTTGCCAAGCTTTCGCTGGAATTTATACCATTTTTCCTGGAAAAAAGGATATGCTGTTTCTTTTTTAGCAGTTTTTTTTGATGCTTTTGCAGGAGCTTTTTTTGCTGGTTTTTTTGTTAGTGGAGCTTCTTCATCAACAATTCCAAAAATATCTATTGCGCCGCTGCTGTCTTCTTCCTGCACTTTTCCGCCTAAACCATTGACTTCTATTGTTTCAGGAGATTCTGCCTTTGTTTTAGGGACATAAGGCATTGTTTCAGAAACAGGCGGGTTTGTTACAGGAATCTGCTGGTTATGCATGGTCAAAGCATCTTCCTGCTCTTCAAGCTCCCTGTGTCTTCTGGCAAGCTTATTTATCTGAGATTTGCTTATGATTTTTTTCTGAAAGAGAAATTGAAAGAGCTTAATTGCATCTGGTTGTGTAGGATCATCTTTTTTTGCAAACTTTTTTGGAGCACGGTCAAATAATGCATTTGCCTTGATTAGGACATTTCGTCCAACTATTTCTTTGACTTCCTCATCCGCACTATATATATTCCACTCAACCATCTCGGTCGTATTAATATTTAGCCCTATTTAAAGGTTTTGGTTATCACCACTCGGGAGTGAATATTTTAAGTAGTTTGATGCGGACTTTACTGAATACTTGCTGTTTTTTGCAAAAATTGCTACTGCCAAGATGTGCTTTAAAAGGGGAATTTAAGCGAAAAATTTATATATGCCAACTCCAAAAACGTAGAATAAGGCATATCATGCTAAAAAAGGGTTGAGTACCATCTTTGGATGGGGATGTTATACAGTAAAAAAAGAACGTATTGAGGCAGCGGCAAAAAACAAGTTTTGCCTGGTCTCGAAACAGAAAAACATTTCGAGGTGATTTTAAGAATGAACAAGAAAATTCTATTATTATTTGCAATTGCATTTGTTTTAAGTGCAGTTGCCACTGTAGTATATGCAGGCGGTTTAAACTGTAACGGAGAGGGATGCCGTGCTGTTTCCGTTGTTCCGACCACGAAAAACGTAACAAGGTTCAGCACAAACACATCACAGACCTTCACTACTAATTTCATTACATGGACTGCATTCTGTGGAAACGGCACAGCAAATGTTACTTGCCTTAATTCTACAGCGATTGATGTTACTACGGTGTGTAATGATACTGTAGATTTATTCTGTGATGGCAAGACATACGAATTCATGTTCCAGCAGATTAATGGAACAAATGTCAGTAATGTAACTCGTGTAGAAGTAGCAAATGGTTCTGCTGTTTTTGTAGCGCCAAGCGCAGGAGGCAGATTAACTGTTGGAGTTGCGTATGAAAATCAGCCAGTAAAAGGAGCAGTGCTTGTGCCTCGCTTAGCAGGACTGGCTATACAAGATTTTGAAATAGTGACTCTTACAGGAAAAAGAGCATTGGTACTCTTAGGACTGGATGACGTAGCATCAATTCCTCCATTTCAGCACATACCAACAGCATTGATGATAGATACAGATAGCGCTAATCCTAGAATAATAATGTCGCAAAAAGGCTGGAAACTTAGCCCGCCTGCCGCGGCACCACAGCCAACAATTACGATTAACGTGGCTGTTGATGATGGCGATATTGGTAAGATACTTATAGGCGAAGTAGGCGGTTCTAACGCTTATGATTTAGTTTTCGATGCCAGTACCAATATACCTGTTTTAGAGTTTGCCAGAGGCAAAGAATATAATCAACCAGGCCCGCCAGCCACAGTAAGTATAAAGGATGTTGAAGTAACTTCAAATGGAGATTTTGCGGTTTTTGGTGATTATAACAGTGGTGCAGGCTTAGCTGGTGGTTTTTTTCAACGCCAAGCAGCTGGTCAGGAAGCAGCAGCAGGAGAGACAGCATCCATAACTGAGGGCCTAGTTCTGTGGAGTTCAGCCCCTGTTTTCGGCAGCGAGAATGAAGGAGCTGCAGGAGCTCGAATCAGCACTACTAATCTGGTTGCTGCTATTGCAGCAAATGCAAACCTGGGCACCATGTCCTGGGGTGGTGAAGCTAGCCAAATTCCTTTCCAAACTGCAGAAGTCTTTGCAGGATCATCTGCACCAGACTATTATGATTGGAAAACAATTGCAAGAGGCACAGGTCCGGATGAAGGAGACGTGCTCATTTGTGCCTGGCAATACACTTTACAAAACATTCGGCAATGTTTCATAGACCCTCAAGGAGTTGTACTAGATATAGTAGATGTTGAATGGAGCAATCCAACGATAGTTGTAGCAGAGCTTAATGGATCTTACATGAATGGCTCACGTATATATGTCATAAACAAGAACGATGTAGTGAGTGCTTTTGACGTGATTAATATGTCTATTGATTCTGTTGCGCTTAGTGCATACAAGAATACTGGTGGACATGCAGGAGATTATGTGGAGTTTGTTACTGGCGGCGTGATGATGGGAGACAGCAAAGACGACTGGATAATCATTGACTGGTTTAACACAGATTTAGGCTTGGATGCAGAGAATCCTAACGGAACAATGAGGTTCACGACAGACAAGACAGTAAGGATTCAGACATTTGCTCCAGATATCAACATTTTGAACTTCCAGCTGGATTTCCAGAATTTCAATGGAACGTTTGATACGACCTTAGGCACTTGCACTAATTGTTCCTTTGATGGTTCTAATATTGGCTGGTGTCAGGCCGAAGTTGAGAAGGTATGGGGCATGTTTGAGAGCTACAACTTGACCATTAACTTGTCAACAAACGACGTCCTTAACATGACTGAGTTGCTGATGGTATGTAGAAGCTTTAATGAGACGGTGCAGCTTAATAGTAACTGTTCTGGTTTGTCGCCTTATGTTGATACTGCGACGGGTTGCTTTACACCAGGCCCAGCAACAGCAGGTTACAGCAGAGTTGTTGGTAATGCGTTGGAAATTGACTTGATAAATATGTCAAATAGTAGTATTGACATAAGATTAGGCAAGTTGCAGCCAGACGCGACCTGTGAGCAGATTGCCTGCGAGATAACAGGAACATGGTCTATTGGAGATCCAACACAGAACTTCGTCGTCAACAAGTCCATAACAGCAACTGCAAACTAAATTTTTTTTATTTTTTTAATCAATTTTAAAATCAGGGGTGAGAACAAAAATGGAAAAAACAATGCTGATAATGATTGCACTGGTTGCTGTAATAGCAATAGGAGGCCTGTTGTACATAAGCTACCAGAAAGCACCTGCAATTACACCTGTATTTGTAAAAGGTCCTGTTTTGGAGGCGCCAGGAACACTGATGCCATCTGACACGACAGCACCTGGCCAGATAAAAATGACTTTTGCAAATCCATCAGATACTGCAGGCGGGAAAATCACATTCAGTTTTAAGGAATGAAAATTGAAAAAAAAACATTTTTTTATTTTTTTGCTACTTCTTTTTGTATTGATGATTGCACTTAATGCTTCTGCAATTAAGATAGGATATGGCGGTTTTGACCGGAAAATTTATTTTGAGCCTAACCTGCATAAAGAACTCACATTCACTGTTTCTGAAGCTGAAAAAGTTGCAGAAGTAGATATTAGATTAAAGGGAGACTTTGCAAAATATGCAACTGTTGAGCCTGAAAAATTTGATATGAATCCAGGGGAGCAAAAAGATATATCTTTAATAATTGATTTGCCTGAACAAATACCAGAAGGCATACATTCATTAGAGGTGTCTGCATCAGAAGTGCCTGCAGATGCGCCAGAAGGCACATTTGTGCTTATTCCTGGCGTGGGGATTCAGCTTAAGATAATAAATACTGATATACAGTATAACAGCAATATAGGCTCGTTTAATGCAGTAATGACTGGGAATTCTATTAATGCTTATTTGAATATAGTGAATAATGGAAACAAAAATATTGTCGCCTCTGCAGACTTTGTATTATACGATGCAGAAGGACAGCAAGTAATTGCCTGGAAACAAGAAAAAATCAAAGTGCCTGCATTTGAATCTAAATCAATCAAGGAGACAAAGACATTAAGCAATGCAATTCCTGGCTATTATACTTTGAAAGCAACCATTCAATGCCCAGATAATACTTTTAATCTTGAAAAGAAAATATTAAACCATGCAAAAGAATTAGAAGTATATGATTTCACAGCCTACAAAAGTGACGGCAAATTAAATGTTGAATTTGATGTTGAAAACAAGTTCCTCGCGCCGATTTCTGCTTATGCGATGCTCGGATTTTATGAGGGTGAGAAGGATATAGCGCATTATTCAATACCTGCGCGTAAGATTCCTCCGATGACAAGAAAAAAAATGAGCCTAAAAAAGCTATTGCAGGGACTGCGCGCCCCTCCAGGAACATACACATTGAAAGGAATCCTTGCATACGAAGGAAAAAAGGAGACTTATGAAACAATCATAACCTTGACAGAAGAGGATCTTGCTAAAATACAAGAAAGCGGGGGAGGATTCCAGTTTAATGCACCAGATATTGCCAAAAAATCAAAGACAGAAACAGAGGAATCATCTGGCTTCTCAATAAGCGGAAAGATGCTGATACGTGTGCTTGCAGGTATAATTATAGTAATTGTTCTAATCATAATCATTCGTAAAGTATTCCATAAAAAAGAGTATTGATAAAATGGACGTAGGCAAAAAGCTGATTTTGCTATTGTTACTTGTAAGTTTCTCCTTAATAGCTTTAAAAGTATCTGTCTATTCTCCATTAGGTGCAGGCATCTATTCTGGAAACACTTCTGCAACAAATCCAGAAGGAACAATAAGGTTCACTATGGCTGCAACAATACTTGTTACGCTTATAGACCCGCCAGACAACACCATATTTACTGTAACAGGCGCTACTAAAAACGTGAATTTTACCTGCAACGTAACAAACCTTACAGGCGCTGTAAATGTAACACAGGTGCGGCTTTATACAGATATCTCCGGAGCATTTGTGATAACAAACGTAACCAATGTTTCAGGACTGCCGCCGCACACAGTAACCTTTAATGTTTCAAACATTCCTCTAGGAACTTATATCTGGAATTGCGAGGGTGTTACATCCACAGGCCTCACAAAAAGAGCGCCAAATGATTTCACATTCATAATCAGGCAGCCAGCACCGTCGCCTACGCCTGGCGGAGGAGGTGGAGGAGCTGGCAGATGGTATCCTCCAGAGATAGAAGAAATTATTGCGCTTGAAGAACCGGATTTTATTGACATCTGCATGCGGCCATTAGATGATTTAGAAAGCTGGTGGACTTTTGATGAGAATACAATCGATTGGTGGGATGAATCACGCGAAGGTATACCGCAAGGCACACTGAAATTCATCAAAGGAGTTGACCTTGCAGCAATAGAATTAGACGGGCTCATGGATTATCTTATAATCACTCCAGATGATACTTACAATGAATTTACAGAAGGCACAATTGCAGGATGGTTTAATTACAGGGCGAAAAATGATTATTCCGGCATATTCAGCTATGCATCACCTTCCAGATCACCATCTGCAAAACTAATGCAATTGTATATTGATCCGCTGGGTAATCTAGAATTTGCATACAAGGATAACGATGGCTACAGGATTGTTCAGCCTGAAAAGAAAATAGATTTCAGAAATCATGCAAAAAAATGGGTTCATTTTGCTTTGACTTACGAAGAAGGAATTTATCAATGGTATGTCAATGGAGTGCCGTATGGCTCTAAGACAGTTGACTTGCTTGGCGCGCCAGGATATTGGTTCAGCGATCTTGCAGGCGAAGAGTCTTTGACAAGCACAATCGGAGCATTAATCGGCTCAGAAGCAAGAGGATTCTTCAAAAAAGGACTTGACGAATTTCAGATTTATAATAGGGCATTGACTCCTATGGAATGCCTTGCTATTGCATCAAGAAGGCAGTGCAAGTACAAGTGCGGAGATGAAATAATACAAGAATTCCTTGCAGAAGAATGTGATGACGGCAACATGGTGAGCGGAGACGGCTGTTCTGCAGAGTGCTTCATAGAATATTGCGGAGACGGCATTGTTCAGCCAGGCCTTGGAGAGGATTGCGAGCCGCCGTTCTCAGCAAATTGCGATGAGAATTGTAACTTGATAATAGCAGAAGAAGTATCGCTTGAAAAACCAAGTGTCTATCTGCCGGGCGCAGACAAATCCTGGCTGCCAGTCTTGTTATTAGCAGTCGGCCTGCTTGCAATAGCTATAATTGTTTTCTTCTATTATAAGAATTCCCATAAAGGAAAGAAGACCGAACATATCAAGAAGATTAGTGTCAGGAAAAAGAAGCACAGGAAAAAGTGATCAGGCATTAAAATAAAAATAAACGGGTCCAGAGGGCTTCCCACCAAATTTTTAAAAAAAATTTGATTAAAACAATGCAGCACAAGGCTGCATGCACGAAATTTCTTTGAATCTGTAATTCGTGCTTATTGAATATTTGTAAGAATAAAAACGGGTCCTGAGCAAATTTTTAATAAAATTACAAAAAACCTCTGTTTTTTGAATCTCCAAAAATGCAGGGCATTTTTGATAGATTTGATAAAAACAAGCACGACCCAAGGTCGTGCAGGCGAATCTGCATATTTCTCCTATATTCGCAAAAGAAAATATACGGGTCCAGAGGGCTTCGAACCCCCGACCACTCGGTTTCTTCTGGTATTAAGAGCTTCACCCCAAACTTCGCATTTTGATCGAGCGGAACCGTGGGACCTTGCGTCCCACTGTCCTAGCATCTTTGATCAAACTTTTGTAAAGCTTGGCCGAGTGCTCTACCAGGCTGAGCTATGGACCCATCTGAAGAAGAAAAATTGTGTTTTGAATTTAAAAGTTGCGTTTTTATTCCGCAGTTACCAGCTGCATTGCTGCCTTGCGAAGTTCTCAGTTTTAATACGCCTGTTCTGACAAATCTGGTTTGCAGGCGGTTTAAGAAGCAGAACGTAGCGCAGCATTGCTTACCCGACAGTTGCCAGTTGTTTCAGGATATCTTCAAGGTTTCTTTGCTCTGGAGGCGCTTTGCTGAACATGCCTGGTTTTCTTGTTCTGTATTCCCGGATTGCCTCCTGCAATTCCTGGATGCTTTTGAACCTATGCTCTGGCTTTACCTGCATGCCTTTTGCTATGATTTTCTTCAGGCCTCTTGGGAATTTTGGCATATCAAAACTGTGGTCATTGTCATACCGCCGTCTGTCAAAATCTTTAATTGAGAACGGCGGTTTCCCTCTCAAAAAATGATAAAATGCAGCAGTCATCAAATAAACATCTGTGTGCCTGCTTGCAGGATCTCCTCTTATCTGTTCAGGCGTGATGTACTCAAATGTTCCCAGTACAGTGTGCTCTGCAGTGACAACAGGATTTTCAACTATTATCTGCGCTGTTGAATCAATGTCCCCTGGTTTTTTTTCAGATGCTTCCCCATCTCCTGCCTTTATCTTTGCAAGCCCGAAATCGCAGATGTAAAACTTTCCTTTTTTGCTGACTAAAATATTTCCCAGCTTTAAGTCCCTGTGAATAACATTTTTCTTGTGCGCATATCCTATTGGATTGCAGAATTCTTCAAACATCAGGCACGCTTCTTCATAAGTCACGAATATTTTCTTTTTAGGATTTGCGCTTTTCTTGCCAGTATCTACAAATTTTACAGCGCTCTGCAGGTCCTGGCCAGGAATATAATCCATTATGATATAATATAATTTGCGGTCCGGCAGCTGGTGTATTCCAAAATCATATACATTGACTATGTTGTTATGATTCAGCTGGGAAGTGATTTCTGCTTCCTGCAAAAATCGCTGCTGCCAGGACTCTAATTCAGCGCCTTCCAACGAAATCCTCACTTTTTTCTTGCCTTTTTTTGCCTCCCTGAATGGATTCAGGATTTTCATCACTATGTTTTTCTTTAGTTTTCTATCAAAAGCATATAAGATTGTGCTCAGCCCAGTTGCAGCAAGTATCTGGTCTTTAGGACTGTCGCCCTGCACTACATAGCGTTTTTCAAAACTTTGATTTTTAGTGTCATACTTGTCTGTTCCAGCCATGAAGATAAGAAAATAGAATCCCTTTAAATTGATTGCTGGTTTTGAGAATATATTTATGAGAAATAACCTGTTTCATTCTCTGTTGACATGCTTACGCCAATATCCTCTTGGATTGTTTTCCGGAGTTTTTCAGCTTCTTTTTCGCCGAAGAATGCCTTTATCTCAAGATACATGCACCCAAGAGCGTATCTTGACATCATTTTGTCTTTATGGATATCTTTGACAAACTCAACCATCTTTTCTGGCTCAAAATCGGCGACAAATAGCTCTTTTTCAAACTGCCATGTTTCCTGGAATCTTTGCTTTACATTTTCAGCTTTTTCATCCAGGCGGACAACATAATTAAAGTCTAATCCTCTCAGGCGGGGTATATTGACATAAGTGATGCCGACTGCATTGATAGAATCAATTGCATCAACAAGATAGCCGATTTCTGACCGCAGTCTGTTTAGCATTGTCTGATATATCTTCAAATATTTTTTCCCGTCAACTTCAACAGTATCTTCATTTGTATCTGGAAAGCCGCTAAAGCCAGATATCTGGTTAGACTGGTTTTTCTTTGTCCCAAAAAGAATCTTGTCGTCTTTTGTCACAAGATGGCAGTGCGTGCTTATGGATAAAAGCCTGTATTTGCGCAATATTTCTGTAGGATTAGAAAGAATCTCATCCCTGTTAAATGCTTGAGTATACTTAAAATGCCTTTCTTCTGTAACAGCAGTGATAGGCTCCCTGCCTGATGCTACTGGCTCTCTTAAATAAATAATCTTGCCCCCTTTTACATGAGAGTTTCTAATGCAGAACCGCCTCCAATTCTCATCAACTTTTCTCTCAAGCTCTTCTGGAAGCTCTTTTTCAGGACTGCGTACTTCTATCTTGAATTTGTTCCCATTGTCTGGCTCTATATTAATAGGCTCAAAAGCGTTCCATATCTGTATTATTGGTGTATTCTGCAAATTAATCCCCTGATAGTGTCAAATACGGGATGAAACTATTTAAAGCTAATGAGCTGATGTATCTGCAATTTTCAGGAATTAAGCCTTCTACGACTAAAATCCGAAAGCTTTTTAAATGAGCAAATAATCTTTATTGCTCGAGGAGAGAGGAAGCGTGAAAAAAAGAGCTTTTTTCTCACCAAATGAATGGTGTTTTAGATGGCAAAAATAAAACCGGTTTTACCGAGTTTAAGAGAAAAAAAACGGTATTTGGCCTTTGAAATCATTTCAAGGCAGCAAATTAAGGACTTTTCAGCTATTTCCAAGGCTATTTGGAAGGCAATACTGGACTTTTCCGGCGTTTTAGGAGCCTCTAAAGCAGGAATCTGGCTGTTAGGAGATAAGTTTAATAAGACAAGCCAGAAAGGTATTATCAAGGTGAATCACAAGAATGCTGATTTGCTGAAAGCTGCTTTAGCAACAATAAAGCAGATAAATGATGCTGATGTTATTGTACGCTCAATAGGAATGAGCGGGATCTTAAAAAAAGCAGACAAGTATATACAAAGGTGATAAAATGCAAGCAATGCCTCATCAATTAATGGGATATGACAGGGCAATCACGATGTTCAGCCCTGATGGAAGATTACTGCAGGTGGAGTATGCCAAGAAAACAGTCAGGCAGGGCTCTACTGCAATCGGAATGGTTTGCAAGGACGGAATTCTATTGGTGGCAGACAAACGAATTGTTGAGAAATTGATAATTCCAGAATCTGTTGAAAAGATATTCAAGATGGAAGACCACATAGGCGCGACTGCATCTGGAATATTGTCAGATGCAAGAGTTTTGATAGAGAGAGGCCAGATGAAGGCGCAGCAGCACCAGGTGACATATGACACGCCTGTAGACACAATAACTATTGTTAAAGAAATCTGCGCATTGCAGCAGATATGCACCCAGTCAGCAGGACTGAGGCCTTTCGGCGTATCTATACTTGTTGCAGGCATTGATTCAGACGGGCCTAAGCTATTTGAGACAGACCCGACAGGAATATATTTCCAGTATCAGGCCACTGCAATCGGAGAAGGAGAGCCGGAGATAGAAGAGATACTAAACAAGGAATATAATCCTGACTTGACTATTGAAGATGGACTTAAGCTCGCACTGGCAGCATTGATGAAAGTGCTGGGAAAAGAGTTCCAAACGCAAAGGATTGATGCAGCATACATAAAGACAGATGAAAAGAAATTTACTCATATTAAGAAAGACAAACTTGACAAGGTTTGCAGGGAATGTAAGAAAAAATGAGTTCAGACAGTATCAACACAGCAAAATTAAAGAAAGGATCAGATATTTTTGAGATAGTCGTGGATCCAGACAAGGCAGTTGCGGCAAGGCAGAATCCTGAATTAACAAGAGATGCCTTGATGTATCCAAAAATTTTCTCAGATGCAAAAAAAGGAATGCAGGCATCTGAAGATAGGATGAAGCACTGGTTCAAGACAACTGACCCTATAGAGGTTGCAAAGATAATCCTTAAGGAAGGAAACATACAGCTCACTTCTGAATACAGGCAGAAGATGCTTGAGCAAAAGAAAAAACAATTGATTAACAGGATACACAAGAATGGTGTTGATCCAAGAACAAAAGCGCCGCATCCTGTAACGAGGATTGAGGCTGCATTGGACGAGGCAAAGATAAAAATAGATGAGTTCAAGAGCGTGGATGCACAGCTGAAAGAAGCGCTCAAGAAACTGCAGCCAATCATTCCAATCAAGTTCGTTGTAAAAGAAATAGAAGTAACCCTGCCTGCAGAGCATGCTTCAAGAGCATATGCGGCTGTGAAGATGCTGGGCAAGATCTTGAAAGAGTCATGGAATTCTGATGGTTCATGGACCGGAGTCATTGAGATTCCCGGGGGCATGGAACAGGAATGCTATGACAAGCTTAACAAGATAACTCATGGGGGGCTTCAAGCAAAAGTAATAGCAATAAGGTGAAAATATGGCAGATAAACTTAAAATCAAGAACAGAGAAATTGCAGTGCCTGGAGAGGTGCTTGCAGAAGGAATGGGATTTGTTCCCAGCAGGGGCATCAGGCGTGTCAAGGACAAGCTGATGGCTGAGCAGCTGGGCATGATAAGCATAGAAGGAAAAGTCATAAAGCTTATTCCTTTGACAGGTGTTTATATCCCTAAAGTCGGCGACAAGATTGTCGCAAAAGTGATTGACGTGCTGATGACAGGCTGGAGACTGGACACAAGAAGCCCATACTCCGCAGTCTTGTCAATGAAAGACGCTTCAAGCGACTTCATACAAAGAGGCGCTGACCTGACACAATACTTTGCACTTGGCGATTATGTCTTGACAAAGATAACAAATGTTACAAGCCAGAAGCTTGTTGACGTGTCAATGAAAGGCCCGGGCTTGAGAAAGCTTCATGGCGGCAGGATCATTGAAGTAAACCCTCACAAAGTTCCGAGAGTCATCGGAAAGGAGGGCTCAATGGTCGTGATGATAAAGCAGGCCACTGGCTGCAACATACTTGTCGGCCAGAACGGCTGGATCTGGATTGACGGCGAGCCTGAACAGGAAGTTATTGCAGAAAAGGCAATAATGAAGATAAACTCTGAGGCTCACTTGTCTGGACTGACAGACAGAATCAAAGAGTTTCTTGAAAAAGAAACCAAGAAGAAGATAACACAAGGTGAAAAAAATGAAAGCAAGAAGTGATGGAAGAACCCCGGATCAGATGCGGCCTATGAAGGCAGAAGTGGGTGTTATTCCTAATGCAGACGGCAGCGCGATGTTCAAGATTGGAAATACTGTCGCTTATGCTGCAGTGTACGGCCCGAGAGAAATGTATCCAAGATTTCTTCAGGATCCAAAGAAAGGTATATTGAGGTGCGCTTATAACATGATGCCGTTTTCAGGCCACGGAGATAGAGTTAGGCCTGGCGGTTCAAGAAGATCCAAGGAGATATCTGCGGTCACAGAGAATGCATTAAGGCAGGTTATTGACCTGAGCGAATACCCTAATGCAGTTGTTGATGTGTTCATCGAGCTGCCCCAGACAGATGCAGGCACAAGATGCGCAGGAATAACTGCAGCAGCAATGGCATTGGCAGATGCAGGCCTTAAGATGAAGGACCTTGTTGCATCAATGTCCATGGGCGTGCTTGACGGCGAGATACTTACAGATGTCAACGGGCATGAAGACTGTGTTCTTGGCGCAACAGACGTGCCGATCGCATACATCCCTGACTTTGACAAGATATCCCTGCTGCAGCTTGACGGCGAGATATCAAGAGAGACACTGAAGAAGCTGCTGGAGATAGGCAAGAAGAAATGCCTTGAGATATACAAGGTACAGCAGAAAGCACTAAAGAAAAAATACAAGGTTGATTAAAATGGCAGAAAAAGAACATATATTAAAATCATTGAAAAAAGGAATAAGATATGACGGCAGGAAACTGCTGGAATACCGGAAGGTTTCTATCGAGCCGAACATATCTGACTGCGCAGAAGGAAGCGCGCAGGTCAGGATAGGAAAGACAGATGTTCTTGTGGGCGTAAAGCTGGCAATAGAAGAGCCGTATCCAGACACGCCAGACCAGGGCAAGCTGATGGTCAATGCAGAGCTGAGACCTATGGCAAGCCCGCACTTTGAGTCAGGCCCTCCTGGAGAAAAGGCAATTGAGATTGCAAGAGTTGTTGACAGAGGCTTGAGAGAAAGCAAGGCAATTGCTCCTGAAAAGCTTTGCATAAAGGCAGGCGAGACAGTCTGGAGCGTTATGATAGACATCTGCCCGCTGAATGATGCAGGCAATCTTCTTGATGCAGCATCCTTGGGCGCGCTTACTGCACTGAGGAACACAAGATTCCCTGTAGTAAAAGAAGACGGCAAGACAATTGACTGGGATGCTCCTAAGACAAGCAAGAAATTAGAGCTTGCAAAAGAGCCGATAGAGGTCACTGTCCTTAAAATAGGCGAATTTTATATAGTTGACCCTATTCCTGAGGAAGAAGAGCTTGCAGATGCAAGGATGACAATAGCAGTATCAAAAGAAGGATTGGTTTATGCTATGCAGAAAGGAGGCGAAACTCCTTTGACCATTGATGAAATAGATCAGATGGTTGAGATAGCAATAAAGAAATCCGCAGAGCTGAGAAAATCAGTAAGGTGATTATCATGGCTGAAGAAGAAAGATATACCAAGTTTGAGGTTGCGAGAATGCTTGGCTCAAGGGCCCTGCAGATATCAATGGGTGCTCCTTTTTTAGTTAAGCTTTCAGAAAAGCAATTGCAGGAATTGAATTTTAATCCTATTGCAATAGCAAAGATTGAGCTTGAGCACGATGCTTTGCCTTTGACAGTCAAGAGGCCTTTGCCTGGAAAGAAAAAGGCATCTTAATTCTTTTCTTTTTTTACAATGAAAGAGATAACTGAAAAGAAACTGGAAAAATATTTTGATGTCACCAAGAGAGCCCTGGCTAAAGTAAAAATTTCTGAAGAGAAAAAGATAGACTGGAAAGAGAAAGCAGAGGATTTTCTGGACATGGCAAAGCGTTATTTTGAGGATGCAAAGCACTTCAAGGAAAAAGGGGATATTGTGACTGCTTTTGCTGCACTGAACTATGCCCATGGATGGCTTGATGCAGGCGCAAGGCTGGGATTGTTTGACGTGGGCGGCGACAGCGAATTGTTCACTGTTGATGAAAAGATTTAAATAAACTTAATCTAATTTCTTTATTATGATTGATGTAATAAAAGAGGACATACTTGCTGTGCTTAAGGATGCTATTGAGATTCTTAAATCAGATGAAAAGCCAGCACAGCAATTGAGCGAGCTGAGCAATCATGTCATTCATGATGCGTCTATTTTTCAGGATGAGGATTCTGTCTCTATTGCTGTATTGATTTATGCATTGTCTAAAGTGGTTCATCACTGCCATGAAGAAGGGATTGGCTATGAAAGCCTGATAAAAGGCGTTGAAAAAGCATATGTTTTGCTTTCCAAGAAGGACTATAAAGGCTATAGGAATACAATCAAGAGTCTCTTCAGCCAGATAAAGAAGATTGATGAAAAATTAAAGCTGTATGTCAAAGAAGTTCTTGACAGGGCACGAATAAAAAAAGGAAGCAAGATGCACCAGCACGGAATAAGCATTGCAAGAACTGCAGAATTATTAGGGCTTACTCAGTGGGAATTGCAGGATTATATCGGCAAGCAAAGATATTTTGAGATAAAAGAGATGCCTGTTTCAAAAAGATTGAAGACAGCAAGGGAGGCATTCAAATGAAGGCAATGATTTTTGATGCAGGCCCGATAATAAGTCTTACCACAAATAATTTATTGTGGTTGTTGAAGCCTTTGAAAGAAAAATTCAAGGGAGAGTTCTACATAACAGAAAGTATAAGGAAAGAGCTTGTTGAGAGGCCGTTAAAGACAAAGAAATTCAAGTTTGAGGCCTTGCAGGTGCAGGACCAGATAGAGAAAGGCGTTCTAAAGGTTATCAAGGATCCTAAAGTCACGCAAAAAGCAAAGCAATTGCTTGATGTTGCTAATAACATATTCTATATTCATAAGCGGCCCTTGAAAGCAGTCCAGTTAGGTGAGCTTGAGACACTTGCTGCAGCAAAAGTAATGAAGATTCCCTATATTGTTGTTGATGAAAGAATAACAAGACTCTTGTTGGAAAGCCCTGGGCAGATGGAGCAGTTATTAGAGAAAAGAATGCACGCAGATGTCCATGTCAGGAAAGACAAGCTTGCAAAACTGCACAAGGAAGTTGAAGGAGTGAAGCTCATCCGTTCTTTAGAGCTTGCCACAATCGCCTATGAGCAGGGATTATTAGATGATTACATAGCAAAAATACCAGAAGCAAGAAAGCAGTTACTGCAGGCAGTCCTCTGGGGCATTAAATTAAATGGCTGCTCAGCAGGCCAGACAGAGATTGATGAGATAGTCAAGATGGAGCTGAAGAAATAATTATTTCTCGTCTTTTTTCTGGAATTCAACCAGGTCTAATGGCTCTTTACAGGCAAGCATCATCATTAATTGGTTTTTATCAGGCCCTCTTTTGCCAGGGCATAAAAGCAAACCTGGAATAGCTGTGTGATATCTTAATCCTTCCAAGCACCAGCGATTGATATGCGGGAGTATGTCTCCGTGATCTTTTCCTTCTGCAAAAATAACTGCCTGGACATTGCCTTGGCTGTCTAGAACAGTTCCTTTATCTGTTATATCTACAAAACTTCTTTTTGTAGGATCTACTCCATGCCAGTTTCCATCAACATAGATTTGGGCATAAACATGACCTTGCGTATCACCAAACCAGCAATTATTTTGTTTTTGCCCGTCTGCCCAATTTTTATTGTATGATTGCAAATATTTTGCAGGAATACCATTTGCTCTTGCAAGTGTAATAAATAATCTGCCATATTGGCCGCAATAATTATCATTAATTCCTTTCTTAAAAATATCATTAACAGTTAAGTCCCATGAATTATCATCATTTTTTTTATATTTTGGAAATTCATTCATATATTTGAATATTCCTCTGATTTGATTGAATTCTAATATGTTCTGTTCCCAAGGCTTTGCTTTTCTTCCTGGTTTAATGTCGCCCACAGAAATCGGCTTAATTTTAATCTGTTTTATTTCATCGGCAGGTGTGGTGTATTTGCCTGGCTGAAGATAGTATAATGCTTCTGGAGGAAATTCTGGTTTTTTTGCTGATTCTGTTGTCGTGATTCTTGGAGCAGGGACCGGCGTGGGAGCTGGAGGCGCTGCTTTAGGAGAAGGCGTTCTTTGCTGCAGTATTATTTGTTTTTGAAACCATGCCTGGCCAACAGCGTCAGAATAATACATTATTGCAACTGCGCCCACTGCAACTAATAAGAAAATAACTAAAACAAAGATATCCCTCTTTTCCATACACTCCTTGTTCTTTCTTTGTATATTTAAATGTTTCTTCCTTTTAAAAACCACAACCTTTAAATACTCATCTGAAGTTTCTGCTCGCATCAAGGAAAAGAAGGTCCCTTGCGGACTGGCAGGTGCAGATGACTGATGGGCTTGTACTCAAGAGTGAACAAAAACTCATAACCGGGAATCGGATACCTAAAGACTTCTTTATTACCTCTGGGACTGGCCAAAGCAACATAACAATCCACGCAGGCTCTTATCATCTTGCATTAAAAGATGCAAGGATAGAGAGATGCAATATTATTTGCTATTCTTCTATACTTCCTGCAATTGCAAACAAGATAGACTTTAATCCAGAGGATTTGACTCACGGAGCTGTCCTGGAATCAATAATGGCCTGTGCAAACGCGAAAAAAGGAGAAAGAGCGACTGCAGCAATAATATTTGGCTGGCTCTATAGCAAGACAACTGGAGAAAAATACGGCGGACTTGTGTGCGAATACAATGGCAATAAGACAGAGCAGGAGGCAATAGAGGAATTAAAGGCAAGCCTTGCGGAATTGTATGAGAACGGATATTCTGAGGAATTTGATTTAAGGGAAATAGAAACACACTCCAAGAGTTTTGTTCCAGAGAAAAACTTCGGGACTGCACTGGTATCTCTTTGTTTTGTCAATTACGAGCATCCTGTGTTAATATAAAAAATAAAAAAATTTATCTATAGACGCAGCAGATATGCGGGGAGATAAAGCCGTGCACTTCTCCGATGTTCACTTCTCCAGGCTCGCAGTCAAAACCGCCCACTGTGTTGACTGCTCTTCCGCCTTTTGCCTCGCATTCTTCTGGAAAGAATACTTGCACTTCTGATTTGCCTTTCACAACTTCCCAGTTTGACAAAGTAACTGTCTTGCTTTGGAAATTTATGTCAGACAGTTTTACTGTGTAGCATCCAGGGCATCTTGCAACCAAAACATCAACTACAGTGAGGCCTTTTTCCTTGCCAACAGAATCAACTGCGATTCTTGCTGCTTCTCTTTGGTTTGGATTAAACTCCCATTCTCTTATGCATGCCCCTATATTTGCATTCCAGGTGTATCCTGCTGGCCCCAGGCAGCCGTGTTCATCTCTCTCGCCGCCAATAGGCTGTTGGGGGCCGACTGGCTCTGCAATGACTTCAACAAAAGTCTGCCCATCTGCCCTGCACTGTCTTGGATAAGATTCCATCACAGGATTTCCTGCTGCAGCGCATTCCTCAAAATTAGTTATCTTTGGTTTGCATCCAACCAGCACAATAAGCGCAAGGATAGATAATATTAAAATTATTTTTTTCATTTTTTCACCTCAACATCTCATAAAAAGCATCAAATACCGGCTTGTTTGTGCCGAAACTAAAGAACTTTGCGCCGACTTCATCGCAGGCGCTTTTTATCTTGGCTTTGTGGTCTTTTAACTGCTCTCCGTATTTCTGCCGTGTATATGGCGTGATGAAAGTTCTCATGTGGTCTTTTGTCTCTGAATCCACTAATTTGAAATCCCCGTCTAGATCAAGGTCTGTTTCCAGCTTGTCAAGCACTTGCACAAGAGCGATATCGTGCTGTTTGTATCTGTAGAGAACCTGTTTTATCTGTGCGACATCATAAAGAAAATCTGACACTATTACGATAAAAGACCGCGTATTTATTAACTTCTTGTATTTTCCCAAGCTCACTGCAAAATTGCTTATTCCTTTTGGCTTTCTTTTGTTCAGGTAATCAAGTATTGCGATTATCTGTTTTCTTCCTTTTTTTGGCTTGAACATCTCCAGCTTGTCAGCAAATGTAGAAAGGACAAATTTCTCATTGTTTCGCAGAGCCATGTATGCAAATCCAAGGCCTATCATTGATGCATAATCTGATTTTTTTGTCCTGCCGAGTCCAAAGCCCATGCTGCCAGAGAAATCAACCACGATATGGACAACAAGGTTTCGTTCTTCTTCAAAGCTCTTGACAAATAATTTGTCTGTCCTTGCAAACACTTTCCAGTCAATTGCCCTGAAGTCATCTCCTGGAGTGTACATGCTGTGGTCCTTGAATATCAGACCTCTGCCAGTCGCATTTGTCTGGTGGTCTCCTGCATAGTTGGACGTGATTCTTTTATTTATTATCAGGCTCAGTTTGTCCAGCTGGTGCAGAAACTTTGTGTCAATCATTTTAGTATTGTCTTGATCACTGCATCCTCATCCATGTTCTGCCTTTCTGCCTCAAAATTCAGGATGATCCTGTGCCTTAATATAGGATAAGCCATTGTGTTGATGTCTGTCTTTGATACATATTTCCTGCCTTCCATCAATGCTCTTGCTTTTGCAGCCAAAACTAATCCAATAGATGCTCTTGGTGATGCTCCGTATTCAATCAGGTCTTTCTTCTTTCTGGTGTTTGTGACAATCTGAACTGCATATTTTTTCAGATCATTTGCTATCGGCACCTGTCTTGTTACATTCTGCAGATACACGAGATTGTCTTTTTTCAATATCGGTTTTAGATTAATCTTCTTCACTTCTTCTGCATACCTGTTGACTATCTCAACTTCTTCATTGAACGCAGGATACGGTGTCTTTATTTTCAGCAGGAACCTGTCGCTCTGTGCTTCTGGCAATGGATATGTTCCTTCCTGCTCTATTGGGTTTTGTGTTGCCAGCACAAAGAAAGGTTCTTCTAATTTATACGTTGATGTTCCAAGTGTCACCTGCCTCTCCTGCATCGCTTCAAGCAAGGCAGACTGTGTTTTTGGCGTAGCCCTGTTTATTTCGTCTGCCAGAACAATGTTTGCAAAGATTGGTCCTGGCTGGAACTTGAAGTTTCTTTTTCCTGAAGAAGTCTCTTCAATTATGTATGTTCCTGTTATGTCTGAGGGCATCAGGTCAGGCGTGCTCTGGATCCTTGAGAATTTCAGGTCCATGAGGTCTGACATTGTCTTTACTGCAAGTGTCTTTGCCAGTCCTGGATAGCCTTCTAGTATTGAGTGCGAATTCGTGAGCAAAGACACAGTCATCTGCTTCAGTACCTCGTCCTGCCCTACAATAACTTTTCCTATTTCATGCATTATTCGCTGGAATGCGCGTTTTGTTTCCTCGATTTTCATTATAACTCAACCTCCATTAGTTTGACTTAGTAATTCTTAAAAAAAGGTTTTTTTCCTTTTTTTAAGACCACAAAAGAAAGTTAGTTTTCTTTTGTTATTTCGCGAAAATAACTTTTTACGATTTTTTGATAGCCTTTTGGTATGCTTTCTTCATAGCTTGCATCTGTTGATGCAGCTATCTCAGTAGGTATTGTGCTCCTGAATTTCCTGTGCTCAGGCTCTTCTATCTTGCTTATGTCTGCGTCGCTTTTCACTGGATTCAGCTCAAGCTGCAATTGTTCATCACCCAGCTCTGCAATTGACTTTTCCCCATAGATGTCATCATCTTCTGGGTTGCCTTCTTCAAATTCAAGAAGGGCCTCGTCAATCTCATAGTCTTTGAATGCCTTGTAATTCTTTATTTCTTGTATTGCTTCGTGCGTGTCAAGAAACCGCACATTGTAAGCAGATGCCCCAATGATAAGGAATGCGACTACAAATAGCAAAAACAACTCTCTTGTAAGTTTTCCAAAACTGAAAAAATAGGATGTCATCGTGTGCTTCATTTTTTCCAGCACATCCTTGTTAAGTTTCTCAACAATCTCATATTCCTTGTCAGTGTTGTCTGCAGCGGTTATCAATTGTTCTTTCAGGTCAGGGACTTTTTCTTCAACAAATGAGTAAGTCAGGTTTTTCCTGCCGTGGTATGCATGCACAATCCCGTATATGGCCGCGGGGATGAATGAATAGAACCAAGGGATTGTTATCAGGAACAATATTAAGTTTGAGACAAGGAACACCACCAATGTGTCAAGGAACCATGTTAGTGCATGTATCTCTATCAAGGCTCTTTTCAATTCTGTCAGTGCTTTTATGATTGGTTTAGACATCAACAGCCTCCTTCATCATCATCTGCAGAATTTATCAAACAACTTATCTTGTCCTGCAATTCATCAATTGTATCATGCAATTGGTCTGTATCATCTTGCAGCACGTCAACTTCAATCAGCAGTTTTGCTTTTTCATTTTCTAATTCAGTCACAAGCGCTTTTTTTGCTGCAAGGTCGTTCTGGGTCTTGAACAGTGTCTGCTCTGTCTTTTCAAGCTCTGTCTGAAGCCCTTCTTTCTCTGTTGTGAGTTTCTTGTTCTTGCCTTCAAGCGTCTCTTTTTCTGATTTTACTTCTGTGTACTGGCCTGAGAGCTGCTCTTCTCTCTGTGATTTGAGGTTCAGCTCGTCACTCAGCTGGCTTAATGCAAACTGCTTGTTCTCAAGCTCTTCTGATATTGTGTTCAACTGCTCCATCTTGAGCGCATATGCCCCGTTGATGCGGTTGAAGTTCAGCTGAAAATATACTGTTGCCCCTACAAGGGCTGCTGCACTGAATATTATCAATAACAGCAGGATTAGATTGGCGTTTCGTGTTATGTAGCTCATTTTTTCCTCATCATTCTTTACGAGTAATTCTCCTTATAAATATTTCTATTAGCAAGAGTATAATTGCCGCGATTATGAACGGCTGTCTTATGGTCTGTTTTGTGACAACAGAGCGCTTTGCTTTTGTCTTTGTGAAGTCGATTATGTCATCAACTTCATTCTTGTCAAATATCTTTCCGCCAGTGCTTTCTGTTATGCTTTTCAGTTCTGGATTAAAGCCCATCATCTCATATTCTGAAGGATAGTTTGCTGCGAATGTTGCAGTCAGGATTCTCTGGAATCCAAGTTCTGTCGGCGTGACTGTGCTTGCATAAAGATCCTCATCTATCTTGTAGAACACGTTCTGCTCTGATTTTGGCACTGTCTTTGACTTTACGATGACTTCTGTCGGCTCATTGATTCTTGTGTCTGCAATTTCAACAAATTCTGCGCTTTTCCTGTCAGGATCTCCTATCGCCCAGTTGAATGTTCTTGTGATTATGTTTGAGTTTTCTTTTCCCAACAAATCTCCTGCCCATTCTGAGCCGTCATCTGTCGTAAGTGCAGCGATTCTTCCAAGCCCGAGCCTCCATACTGTAAGGATTGGGTCTCCTGTTGATGTTGTTGCAAGCAGTCTTGCTGTTGTTTTTGGCATTGCATTGTTGAAGCCGTAGATGAATGCTTTTGGGTCAAGGCCTGCTGTTATGAAATGGTTTGAGTCAAGCACCTGCAGGTTCATCTTGTTTGATTTCTGTTCTTCTTCATCCAAATCGCCGAATAATATTTTCAGTCTTGAGCTTTCTGTTGCCCTGAAATAAATGCCGTTTGCTATGTCTGCAATCTGCTGCATCAATACCTCATTTGTTGTAGGTCCTACTCCTACTGAGTATATCTTTATTCCCATTGTCTGGGCAAGTTTTGCTGCTTCTGTTGCAGCTGATTCTGCTTGGGTCTTTCCGTCGCTGATCAGGATTATGTTCTTTCCTCCTGCCATCTCTTCCAGGATAGAGATTGCCTTTAGCAGTCCTCCGCTCACTAGTGTTCCTCCGCCGTGCGATAATCTTGATATCTTGTCTTCGAGATTCTGTTTTTCATAGACATATGAAGGCTCTGATACGAGATATGCTTTTGTGTTGAATGCAACAACCGCAAGCCTTGTGTTCATGGACAGGTCTCTGTATGCTCCGAGTGCAAGTGCTTTCTCAACATCCACTGTGGTGTCATCCCCGAACTGAGCACTTGTGCTGCCGCTGATGTCAACCACTATCACTATGCTTGTCTCTCCTTCTTTCTTGCCTGGCGCAGATACAAATACAGGAAGTATTGTCTCAAACAAGGAGTTCTTGTAGTTGCCCCTGTCAAAAGCATTTTCTCCGCCTATGACAACCATGCCGTTGCCGTCTGCCACAAAGTCATTCAATACGTCTGTTGTTGCTTTCAGCTTGTCTGCATTCATGTTGTTGACTGCGACTGCATAATAGTCATTGAGTGCAGGAAGGCTGTCTCCGCTGTCCACGATATACAGCTGGTCCAGCAGTTTTTTCATAGGAGATGATGCTTCTGTGTAATAGAATATCTTTGGTTTCTGCACTACTTTGACTGTCTTGAAAAAGATGTTATTTTCCTTGAAATAATCATCAGAGCTAATCTGCGCAGTTATCTTGTGATATCCAGGTGTGAGAAGTTTCGTGAACTGGAGTATTGTCTTTTTTGTTGTCTCATCAATCACGACTTCGTCATCAAAAGTCACTTTTACAGGAGTTTCTGTTACCTTGCCCACCCTGTTGATGACAACTGAGAACTTGTTTTCCACACCTTCCTGGCTCTTGGACGGCCCTATCACCACAACACCTGCATCATCGTGTATTGGATTCAAGTCAACTGCGTTTATTGATGAGTTCAGTTTTGACGCAAACAATGCCACATCGCCGAGACTGGCTCCTTCATTTGCATTGCCGTCTGAGATCAATAAGATGCTGTCATGCGGCTCAAGATTATTCAGGATAGCGTCTCCTATTGCAGAATGCTCTCCTTCGCCGATGAATTTTGTTTCTACAGTGAGTTTTTTCTCAAGCTTTTCAGCAAGTTCTTTTGAGAAGCTTTCAAATAATTCCATTGATGTTGAGTTGTCAACAAGCAGCTTGACATATGCATCTCCTTGTATGACCTTGCTTGTCTGATAATAGGGAGAGGCCAGCGCAGCCAGCAACAATAAGACGATTATGATTCGTGTGACAAATAATAATTTTTGCAGCCGCTTCTTCTGCTTTACAACATCAGGGTCTTCTTTGATTGTGACAAATTTTCTTTTGAGAACAAAATAAAGCACAAGGATTGCAGGTATCAATAACAGTAGTGCAAAAGGCTGTTCAAGATATCTGTATGCAAATTCCAGTGCTGTTCCTACTATTGTCATACGTCTCCCCGCATTTTGATATATAATATTTCCAATAAGAGCAGTATTCCTGCAATTGCGATAAGTATGGGTTCAAATTCCAGCTTTCTTGTTTCTTTGACTGGCTTTAATTCAAACTCAGTTGATTTTGCGCCCACTATCTCTTCTGCATTCAGGTTGGATTCTGTGTCGCTTAATAGATTTACAGCAATATTCCTGTCATCCAGTTCATATATGCCTGCCTGCTCCAGCATGATTGTCGCCTGCTTGACTGTTTTTACAGGTGTTTTTACTTTCTGTTCTCCGTCAAGTATCAAGGTGTCTTTTGTGAGGTAGTTCAGGCTCTTGAGGTCAAGCTGTCCTGTGAGATATCTTGCCAGTTCTGTCCAGAAGATAGGATAGCTTGGAGAATATTTGAAGTCAGATGTGCTTTCAAGCAGGCCATAATATACCAGCTTGCCGCTTCCCTCTTTTCCTACAGCGATAATTGTGTCATTCAGTATGGATGTCATTGTAGTGAATGCCTTGTCCTGGCCAGATGTTTTGAAGTGCTCTATCATCGTGCCAAAATCTGCATTTTTTGTGAACTTGTTCAATTGCTCTACTGAGACAAATCCTCCTTTTCCTTTGCCTGTTATGTCAAGTGGCAGAAGATTCTTGTAGTCTATCTTGTCTGAGTCACCTTGTGCATGCACCACAAGGCCTGCGCCTTGTTTTTCAACTGCATGGTGCAGTGCCTCAAATGTTCCTGGCAGAAGTTCGCGCATGTCAATATTATGGATTATAAAGACATCGTATCCTTCTGTTGGCACCACAGGAGGCCCTACTACAGTGACTGTCATGTCTCCTGATGCTGTCAAGGCATTTCTTAGAAAGATGGATGCATTGTTTGTTACAAGAGCTACTTTTGCTTTTTCTGTCTCTGGTGTGCTTAAGTAAGCAATGTTGTCAACATCAAAATCATCATCTACAATTAATCTTATCTGGGTTATGCCTGGCGGTGTCTTGAATGTGAATGTTTCTGCGCTCTTGGGCGCAAGAGTCATTTCTTCCTGCACATTGCCTACCTTGAGTGTTGCGGTTCTTTGGGTATCATCATAATTTTTCACATAGACTGTTGTCTCTTCCCTGTCTGCCTCAAGATCGATTATTCCCACATTAGATGCTTTTTTCTCAGCAACATTCACGAAATTTACAACAAGGCCTTTTGATTCAAGCACTGATTTTGCAATGTAAGGGTCCTGCCCTCCTGTGTTTACAAAATCACTCAGCACTATGACTCCGCCTTCTTTTTCTTTCAATGCTTCTCCTGCAAGTATTATTGCATCTCCTATGCGTGATGTTGTCTCTGTCGGCTGTAGCTTGTTAAGATATTTTGTCGCTTCGGTATATGGCACGTCTTTTACAACAATAGAAGGCACTTCTTTTGCAAGTATTATCGTGTTTTGCGCCCCTAATAATGATTTTGCCTTTGTCTTTGCTTTCTGGAATCTTGTGTAGCTTCCTTCTTTTGCCTGCATAGAGGCGCTTGCATCCAGCACTATGACTGTGTTTTTTGCAGTTATGTCATGCTGATAATTGGTAAAAGGCTGTGCAACACTTGCTGCAAGCAATAAAATAAGGAGTAGTTGTATCAAGAAAAGCCAGTCTCTTATGAATTTCTTGAAAAAAGATGAAAGCTTGTTTCTTCCAGATGATTTGATGAAGAACATCAGGGATGGTATCTCAATTGTCTGCGGCCTTGGCCTTATCAGATAGAGCAAGATAAGAGGAACTAGACTTAAAAGTGCAAATAATCCAAGCATACTGCCTATCTGTATCACTTTAGAATGGGAGTAGAAGGTCGCCTATATATAGCTTACGATTTTACTCTTCTGCAGGACGAGAGTTATGCCGTGCAAGAATGTTCTGTTTAAGCGCTTCCAGCTCTTTTTTACGGCCGTTCTTTCCAAGATTAGGTATTCTGTGTCTTCCTGACGGCCTTTTATAGCTTGTTTTTAAAGGGTTTGTCCCGCAGGTGAAATATATGTCAATATCTTCTTCATCAAGGCTTATTTCACCAGTAGGCACTCCATTTTTAAATGATTCCAGGTCCGTCATGGAAAATGGCAGGACTCGCAGGGATCTTTCTGAATACCCATCCCTTTCAAAAATTCGTCTTGCTATTTCTTCAAGGCATTTCTGCATGCTTTTGCCTGTAACTGTGAAAAGCGGCTCTACTTTTACTGTGCCGTTATCTGCATGATATCCGATAAAAGTATGGGCATTGCCTGCTTGAAAATATAATATTCCTTCTGCACAGTCAGGCTTTCTTCTGCATAGTTTTTTAATTAAGCCAAAACCATCTTTAACTTGAGGAATGTTTTCATAACCCATTTGTCTTCAACCCACAAGTTATGCTGAATTCTGCTGCATATATAAAGGTTTTGCCTAGTTTGAGAAATATTTGGCTAATTTATTGAAATCTCCTTTTGTATGAGGCAATGCAAGCATCAATAGAAGCCTTGCTTTTGGTCCTGTCAGGTCTCCTGCCAGGATTGCTCCTGATTTCTGCAAAGTTTCTCCGCCGCCCTTGTCTCCATAGATTGGATAAACTGCTCCATTATATACTCTTGTTGCAATCACTACAGGAATGTCCTTGCTTAATGCATATTCAATTGCTTCATAGACTTTTGCATTCACGTTTCCTGCACCCACGCCTTCTACAACGATTCCTTTCGCTCCTGTATCAACTGCATAGCGCACAAACCTGCCGTCATCTCCTGCAAATGTCTTGAGCAGGTCGACTTTTGGGAGTTTTTCTGGCAGCGGCACTCTTTTCCTGTCAAATCTTTCTCTGAACTTGTGCACCTTGCCCATCGCAATATAGCCAAGATACCCGTGCTCTCCTGAATTAAATGTCTGGACATTTGTTGTCTGTGTCTTTCTGACATCACTTGCTGCATTTATGTATTGGTTTAATGTGATCGTGACGCCGAAATCTTTTGCTTCATCAGATGCAGCCTCCAGCACGGCATTGTATATGTTTGCAGGACCGTCAGGAGAAAGGTCAGAGGCATCTCTCATCGCTCCCACGAAAGCAACAGGCTTGTTGCTTTTCAGCGATAAGTCAAGGAAATATGATCCTTCTGCCATTGTGTCTGTTCCATGTGTAACAACAGCTCCCTTGACTTCAGGGTTTTTCAGCAGTTCATCCACTGTCTTGCTGAGATTATACCAGATTTCAGGGGTCATCTGCGAGCTGTCAATATCGCAAAACTGCACGACTTGTATGTTTGCGATCTTCAATAATCCTGGAACTGCATCAACAAGGTCTTTTCCGCTGACTGCAGGAACAGCGCCCCCTGTTTTAGGGTCTGTCTTTTCTGCAATTGTTCCTCCAGTTGTTATGATTGCGACTGTTGGAAGATTTGGGTTGCTGCCGACTTTCTCGATGTTCAAGTGCATTGTTGGTTTTGACACGACTGCGCATGCTAAAACAAAAAGAATCAGGAAGCTGCTGATTATTGCAAATTTTTTCATCTTCTTTTCCAGGCTTTATGATACTCCTTCAATACAAAGCTGATATTCTTTCCTACCTTGATGTAGTCTTTGTCTTGCAGGTTTGCCAAAGAAACCCTTAATGACAGCTTTGGTCCTGCAAATCCTTCTCCTGGAAGGCATACTGTTGCTTTTTCTTTAGCCAGCTTGAACAGGAATTTGTCCATAAGCACATTATTTTGCATGTATTCTGCAAATGCTTTGCCGTATTTTTTTTCTGCAGCTCTTGCTAAGTCAATCAATGCATAATAATATGTGTGCTCTTTGCCTTTGGGCAGGGGAATTCCTATGTTCTTGTAAAGGTATGTCACTCTTTTCTTTAGTTTTGCCTGTATTGCTTTCTTGTATTTCTTTTTCTTGTCCATCAAGTAAAATAAGGAAAACAAGGTCATTATTGTCTGCTGCGGACAGGATAATCCTCCTGTATGCGCAAGGGCAACATCCCTGCTGTCCATCTCTAATCTGTCAATGAATTTTATCTTGTCTGGATTTGTTGCTGTCATCTCATATCTCTTGCGCAGTGTTTGCTTGTCTTTCCTGGAAAGTCTTGCAAGCTTCTTGTCTATCACATTGTCTTTGCGCAGCATTATTATGCCAAGGCGCCATCCAGTCACTCCGAAGAATTTAGAGTAGGAATAAACACAGATCGTATTTTTTGGCACCATCTCAAGGAATGAATTGAACCTGTCAACAAATGTTGCATAAACTGTGTCTGTCAAGACAATCAGGTCTTTTCTTTTAGTCTTTATTACTCTTGCAATCTTGTTAAGCGTCTCTTTTTTCAGTTTAACTGAAGTGGGATTTGTAGGATGCACCATAAAAAACGCTTTTATTTTTTTGTCAGTTAGTTTGGCGATCTCTGAGTCAGGCACCTGCCAACCCTTGTCTTCATTTCCTTCTACGTATATTTCTACAAGATTGTAGTCTGCAAGCGCAGGAATCTCCAAATAAGGAGAGAATATTGGCGTCATTATCGCTATCTTGTCTCTTTTATGAAGTATCTTGTTCTCTTTCAGTGACTTGAATACATAGCACATTGCTGCTGTTGCTCCTTCTGTTGCAAAGAGATCAAATTTTCCTTTTGCAGGTTTCTTGTCAGAACAAAGGACTTCAGAAAGATATTCCTTGATTATTTCTGCCATGTTTGGAAAGATTCTTGGAGGAGATGGATAAAAATCTCCCCTGATTGCGTCTGTCATCTCATCTACAAAGTCATCTGGATCCAGCTTGAATCTTTTCTCAGCAAATGCAATTGAATTTTTCAGAAAGCGTGCTCCCTCGCCCTTTTGCTTGTTCAGGTATGCTCTTAATTTCTTTGCAATACCTTTTTTTTCTGGCCTCAGGCCAAGATGCTTTGTTGTTGTTTCCTTGCCCGCAGCTAGTGCTGCAAAACTATTGAGATGACTGAATGCCTCTCTTGCAGTTGTGTTCAGAAAATTAGGATTGCCTCTTCCTGCATTGAGAAATTTAGTCTTGTTTCTCTGTGCAGATGCTTCTGCCATTCTGATAAATACGTTCTTTATTTCAAATGGGCTCATCTGTAGGTATTCCCGCATCTTTATGCTGATTTTCATCTTGCTGCACACCAGCTTTTTCTTCTGAGAGCAAATATGATGAACGGTATCAGCAGCAGTGTTGTTATTCCTACGATTGTTATCGCAAGGTATGCTGTCTTGTCAACCACATGTAGCTGCGCTGGAGGAAGAAATGCTATGATGAATCCAAACACAAGCGTTGCAAGGCCTACTATTGACAAGAGCCATATCCCGAACCATCCGCCAGGTATCTTGTATGCTCTTTTTGCTTTAGGCATTGTATATCTTAGTTTCAGGCACGCAAGTATCATCATTGCATACATAAAGAAGTATATGCAGCATGCCATTGCATTTGCCATCCAGAATGCTGTGTTGAGTTTTGGAAGCAGCAATAACCCGCATCCTATCAGTGTTATTATTATTGCTTGTACAACCAATAATCTTGTTGGTATGCCGAGCTTGTTTGCTTTTTGAAAGAATCTTGGCAGTGTTCCTGTTTTTGCGCTTGCATACACGCCTTTTACAGGACCGATTGTCCAGGTTGATATCTCGCCTATTGCTCCTATTGCTGTCAATATTGCAAGCACAGGAACAAGCCATGCGAGGTGAAATTGGCTAAAGAATACCTTGAATGCCTCCATCATGCCTGATGCAAGGCTTATCTGCTGCTGTGGGACAACTGTTGCAACAGACAATGAGCCGAAGATATTAAGCAAGAGCCCGACAATTACTACGAAGAGTATGGCGAGAGGATAGCTGCGTTTTGGATTCTTAACTTCATTTGCGTGTGATGCAGATACCTCTATTCCTGTGAATGTTCTCATGAATCCCACTAATAATACCAGTGTTGTCAGCTTGCTCAAATCAGGTATTATGTTTTTTGCGGAGAATGACATGTTAAGGTGTGTGGGGTTTCCTGTAAGCCACCATATCGCCCCGAATACTATTATTACTGCGCCTGGAACAAGCACTCCCAGCAGGAAGCCGAATGTGCTGACTTTTCCAGATGCTTTCAAGCCCCTGAAATTGAATAATGTTGCTCCCCAGATAAGTATGATTACTATTAATGCCATGTATAACTTGTTGTGTGCCAATGCAGGCAGCAATACAAAAGCAAGAGAGCCACCCACAAAATATAACATTGGTATGCTGCCTATCATCATGTAACTCCATTGCAGCCAGCTGCCTACAAAGCCAAATCTTTCTCCAAATGCAGCTTTCAGCCAGTTGAATATTCCGCCTTGCTTTGGCAATAGTGTCGCGAGTTCTGCAGACACTAAAGCGACTGGAATAAAAAATCCTATTGCTGCAACCAATGCAAAGAATATCATGTGCATGCCTGTCTCAGCTTCTGTCGGGAAATTACGCACGCTGATTACCAGTGCAGAAGAAATCATGATGAGTGTGAACAAGCTTATCTTGTTCTTTAAAGCAGATAAAGTCTTTTTAACCATTTTAACCTCTTTTTATTTGATTTTTGCATTTATTTTATAAAAGCTTTTTGTTTTAAATGATGCCTGCGAAGTTTGCAGCAGCAAAAGGGAGATTTGATAAATCTAGAATACAAGAGATTCAATAAGCAAAACGTAGCGCATCATTTTTCAAAGCAGCTGCGTCATTGTCAATTTTAATGCAACATACGCCAGATAAACAAGTATCAATGTTATTGCCTCTCTCCTGTGCAGTTTCATCTTGGTTCTTAGCAGGAATATTGCAAGGACGCAGACTCCTATCATGAAAGGGATGTCAAATTCCACCAAGGACGGAGCTACAAAGAAGCCTTTTGCAATTACTGAGCTTAAGCCCAGAGTAAATAATATGTCAAAGATGTTGCTGCCGATAAGATTTCCTACAGACAAAGTGCCTGCTTTTTTCATAACTGCATTTACGCAGATAGTCAGTTCTGGAAGGCTTGTGCCGAAACCGACTATTAATAGTCCTACAAGTGTTTGTGAGATTCCCCAGATGTTTGCAAGCTCAACTGCATTTTCCACCACTATCTTTGAGGCAAATACCAGGAAAAATAGCCCTGCTATGAGCGAGACTGCAGCCCAGAGCAGTACTCCGTATCCCCTATTGTTCCTAATTTTTTCATGCAATCTCTCTTCCCTGAGCACTGTCATGAAATAAAATGCATAGATTATGACAAGGATTATGCCGTCCATCATTGATATCTGGCCGTCCATTCCCATCAAGAAAAGCACTGCTGCAGAGCCGATCATTATGAGTCCGTCTCTTAAAAATTCTCTTTTTGATATGACTACCAAACCGAATAATCCTACAAGGCCTAGTATGAGTGTTGTCTGGCTTATGACAGTTCCTACAGTCTCTCCTAAAATCAATCCAGATGTGTCTATGCCTTGAAGTTTTTGTATCGCTGCTGTAAGGTCGATAAATAATTCAGGAAGGTCTGTCCCTATTGCAAGAACTGTCAAGCCGATGAACATGTAAGAAATCTTAAGTTTTTTTGCTATGCTTATGGCGCCTCTTGTCGTCAGTTCTGCACCAACCCATAGCCCAATCAGTCCTAAAATAAGATAAATCAGTTCATATTGCAAATAATCACCTTCTTTTTTCTGTATAAATAAAGTCTTATTATTTAATCTTTTTTAAATTTAGGGTATGTTTCTGGCTCCATGAATACTTTGTGCGTCTTTGCTGCAATCCCTCTTTCTTTGAGCAACATTTCATCTGAGCTTGTTTCTGCAAAGCCCAATGCAATCAATTCATTTTTCAGGCTCATTATCGCGACAGTATCTCCTTTTTTTATATCTGTCTGAACTTTTGAGATGCCAGGCATCTTTAAGTCAGAGCCGTGGCATACAGTGTCAATTGCATTGTCTAATATCCAGATTTTTGGAACCTGCGGGATTGCATCTTCTACAGGCTTTATGCATTCTTTTATCTGTTTTTCATCATTTTTTTCTTTCCAGAGCCAGTATGCATCTGCAAGATTCTGCAGGGTTATCATGTCTTTGTCTGTGAAAGGCCCTGCTTTTGTCCTGACAAGCTGGGCCATGTGCGCTCCCACTTTCAGCTTCTTGCCTACATCGTGGCAGAATTTTCTTATGTACGTCCCTGCCTGGCATCCAATCCTGAACAAGACATCTTGTTCTTCAACTTCAATTATGTCAATGTAATATATTCTTCTTTCTCTTACCTGCCTTTTCACCGCAGACTTCACTGGCGGCAGCTGCTTTATCTTGCCTACAAATTCACCGAGCACTTTTTTCAGCTCTTTTATCTCAATTGGCTTGTGCAGGTGCATTATGCCTACATATTCCTTGCCAGCAGGCAGTAAAGTCTGCACGATTCTTGTTGCTCTTCCTAGAGCCATAGGCAGCACTCCTGTGACAGCAGGGTCAAGTGTTCCTGAATGACCTGCTTTCTTTATGTGAAGAATCTTCTGCACATATTCAGAGACTTGATGAGAAGTCGGGCCTTTTGGCTTGTTGATATTCACAACACCATAACTGATTAATTCAGAAACAGGCCTCTGCTCTGGAGAATATCCATGTCCAGGGTCTGTTTCAGCTTCTTTTTTAACAAGAACTTTTCTTTCAATTATTTCAAAAGGTAATAGGTTTTTCATGAGAGAGATTATATACGCTCGCTTTAAAAACTTATCTTTCCCTGATTGCTGCCTGCGTAGTTATTAATTTCATATGATTGCTTTGATAAATCTGGTTTGCAGGCGGTTTCAGCAGCAGAACGTAGCGCAGCATTCCCTAATCTTTATAAACCCCTATTTCCTTTATTTAGTCATGAAACCCTATTATGTAGATAAAAGAAATCTTGCAGAAGTTGCGGCATTTTTAACTTTGTTTAGCGAATGCTACGGAGACAGGAAAATAACTCCGCTCATAGCTGAATCGCGGCAGTTTGCAGATAGAGCAAAAGCAGAGCTTGCCTGCGAAATAATGAAATTAGAATCTCGGGTTCAGCAAGGCGACCTGACTCATATAGAAGCACTGCCTGAGCTTTATGTGCAGGTATTTGATTATTCTGCAGAAAAGGCATGTACTGAGGCAAATGATTTGTATCAGAAAGCAAAGCCAGCATACCTGGCCAAGCGAAAGGATCATTTTCAATCATTCCACGGCTTGTTTACAGGCGGAATAGCGCTTGCGCGCGAAAACGCCCCTGCAATGCACGATATGCACTCAATTTTTGATGAATTAGAAGAGTTGTCAAGCGCAGTATTAAGTGCAGTAGATGAGCAGGATGCAAACAAGATATATGATGCAGAATTTGCATTATTGTACACATTCGAAGAATTTAAGGGTTTTATAAATCAGCTTCCTGAAAGCTCATTTGCAAATTACGAGAAGTTTTATGGCAATTTAAGCATACTTCACCAAGCAACTGGTTTATTGAAAGAACTGCTTTTTCCTTTGTATAAGACAGTCACATTAGAATAAGATTATTTTTTGTCTTCTGCTTTTGGAGTCTCTTTTTTCTCTTCTTTAACAGCTTCTTTAGTTTTTTCTTCTACTTTTAAAGCTTCTTCCTTTTTCTCTATTTTCTTTTCTTTCACTTCTTCTTTCTTTGGCACTGTTTCTTTCTTTACTTCTTCTTTTTTCTCTTCAGTTTTCTTCTTCTCAACCTTGGCTTCTTCTTTCTTTTCTTTCTTCACTGCTTCTTTTTTTGGCTCTGCTTTCTTGCCAGTTATTTTCTCTTTCATTTTTGTTGCAATGCCTTTTTTCTCTTCTTTTTTCTCGCCTGTATCTATTTTTTTGCCGAAGAGTTCAGCTCTAACGACTCCTTTGTCATCTTTTAGGACATTGACTTTGACTTTGCCTGGCGGATTCTTCATTCCATCTTTCCAGATCTCTTCATTAAGATATTTTCCAAGCCGGACATCCTCTGATTTCATGTGCTTGATCAGGAATTCTTTTACCGCATTGACTGCTTTTTTCGCCCGCCTGTATTTTGGGGCTTTCAGCCATTCTCTTCTCAACGGTATCGTGTAGGTTCTTTCCACTGCCATTTTATGCCTTCAGCTTGGTCCTTCTCCAGCTTCTTTTTATTTTTGTGTGCCTGCCAGGATGGACCCTTCTTCCTGTTCCATATTTTTTTGGCACTGTCCAGTAAGGCGCCCATCTACTTTGCCTTCCTGCTTTCACAAGCCTTTTCTTCCTGCTTGGATGTTTGTGTCGTGCCATTTTTACTTGGATTCCTCTTTAGGAGCTTCTGCCGCTGCTTCAGGTTTTTTTTCTTCGGTTTTTGCAGCTTTTTTCTTCTTTGTTTTTTTCTTGGCTGCTTTTTTCCTTGTTCTTTTCTTCGCTTTCTTTTTCTTTGCTTTCTTTTTCTTCTTCTTTCTGATTGGAAATTCAACTGGAAGCTCTTCTGTGCTTTTCTTTGGAATAGTTATTTTCTTTTCTTTCATCAGGTCTTCAGCAGCTTTGCCCAGAAGTTTTGCTCCTTTTTGCGTGATTATCCTTCCTTTGTGAGTTCCTTTTTCTGCCTTGTCAGCAAGGCCTGCTTTCTCCAGCTGCTGGAGTATCTTTCTTATGATATTGCCAGATGCCCTGCAGAATTTCTCTGGAGCAGCGCCCCTGTTCTTTTTTCCGCCGTACTTTGTCCTTAATTTAGAGACTCCGATAGGCCCTTTTGCCTGCAATGTCTGCAGTATTGCAGCAGCGCGTATATACCACCAGTTTTTCTGCACAGGCGGCCTTTCCTTGTGCACTCCTGTCTTGACAAAATCAGCCCATATCGGCGGAGTTATGTCTGACATCTTTTCCAGCTCTTCAGCTGTCTTAAGGATTAGTTCATTTATTGGTACATCGTATCTTGTCATTTTTTATCACGTTATTATGGCCTTTCGGCCTACTCAGAGTGTCGCTTGATCACCCAGAATACAAGGAAAGAACCCTGAATCATTTATAAAGGTTATGTTTTTGCTATATATTCAGTAAAGTTTATATAAAGAAACTTAATCTTTGAGTGTATGGCAAAAAAGAAAGAAGACCTGGAAATATTGAGGCACAGTGCAGCACATATCCTGGCTCATGCCATAAAAGAATTGTATCCAAAGGCAAAGAATACGATAGGTCCTGCTGTTGAAGAAGGCTTCTATTATGATTTTGATAATCTGCATATCACTCCAGAGGATTTTCCGAAAATAGAGAAAAAGATGAAAGAGATTGTAAAGAAAGATTATCCTTTTGAGAAAAAAGAGATAACTTTTGCCGAGGCAAAGAAATTATTCAAAGATAATCCTTTCAAGATTGAGATGGCAGAAGAGTTCAAGAAGGCAGGAGACAAGCTGACTGTTTACAAGAGCGGTGATTTTGTTGACTTGTGCAAAGGCCCGCATGTAAAGTCAACTGGTAAGGTAAAAGCTTTCAAATTAATCAAGACTGCAGGAGCTTACTGGAAAGGTGACCAGAAAAACAAGCAGTTGACAAGGGTTTATGGCATTGCCTTTCCGACAAAAGAAGAGTTAAAAGAGCATTTGAGAATCATGCAAGAGGCTGCGAAGAGAGACCACAGGAAGATTGGAAAAGAACTGGACTTATTTTCTTTTCATGAATGCGCTCCTGGAATGCCTTTCTGGCATCCTAAAGGAATGGTTATCTGGAATGAGCTTGTCAAATACTGGAGAGAAGAGCATGAGAAAGCAGGTTATGTTGAAGTAAAGACTCCTATTATCTTAAACAAGTGCTTGTGGGAGCAGTCAGGACATTGGAAGCATTTCAGGGAAAATATGTATTTCACAAAAGTTGATGATGCAGATTATGCCTTGAAGCCGATGAATTGCCCTGCAGGCCTGCAGATTTACATGACCAAGGTGAGAAGCTACAAAGAGCTGCCTATGAGAGTTGCAGAGCTCGGGCTGGTGCACAGGCATGAATTAAGCGGGGTTTTATCTGGATTATTCAGAGTGCGGGCTTTCCTACAAGATGATGCTCATATCTACTGCACTGAAAAACAGCTCAAGGATGAGATAAAGAATGTCATTGTCCTGACAGACAAGATTTACAAGAAGTTTGGTTTTGAATATCATGTTGAGCTGAGCACAAAGCCGGAAAAAGCAATGGGCGACCCCAAGCTCTGGGAAAAAGCAGAGAAAGCATTGGCAGAGGCAATGAAAGAGCTGAAAAAAGATTACACATTGAATCCTGGTGACGGCGCTTTCTACGGCCCAAAACTTGATTTTCACCTGAAAGATGCTCTTGGAAGAACGTGGCAGTGCGGAACACTGCAATTAGATTTTCAATTGCCGATACAGTTCAAATTAAAATACATGGGTGAGGATGGAACACAGAATCATCAGCCGATCATGCTTCACAGGACAATCTATGGCAGCTTGGAAAGATTCATCGGAATATTGATAGAGCATTATGCAGGCAAGCTTCCATTATGGCTCTCTCCTGTTCAAGTGAGAATACTGACTGTTGCAGACAGGTTCAATGATTATGCTGAGAAAGTTGCGCAAAAGATGAAAGATGCAGGAATAAGAGCAGAGGTTGATGACAGGTCAGAAAGCATTGGCAAGAAAGTGAGAGAAGCGCAATTACAGCAGATCAATTACATTTTAGTTGTCGGAGAAAAAGAATTGAAAGACAAAACAGTTGCAATCAGGACAAGAGACAATAAAGTCCATGGAGCAAAAAAAGTTGATTCTTTTATCAAGGAATTAGTGAAAGAGATTCAGGAAAGAAAATGAAGGAATATAAGCAGGTAATTCTCATAAGAAAAGACTTGAAGATGTCCAAGGGAAAGATGTCTGCACAGGCAGCGCATGCTTCTACAGATGCCTTGCTGAAGTCTCATAAAGACGACATAACTGCTTGGAAAAACCAGGGCATGAAAAAAGTAATTCTTGGCGTAGATGATGAAAAAGAATTGTTGAAGCTGAAGATTGATGCAGAAGATGCAGGCCTTGTTGTTGCAATCATAGCAGATGCAGGCAGGACAGAGCTTGCTCCTGGAACAGTGACTGCTGTAGGCATAGGGCCTGATGATGAGGAAAAGATTGACAAGATTACAGGCCACTTGAAGCTTATTTCTTGAAGCAGTGCCATCTATCCATGTCTTCTACAATAAGAACACACGCCAAATTCTCTGGATGCCAGTCGCAATGGTTGTTCAAATATTTGATGTACAATTCCTGGCAGGGATGATAAATCACTTTTCCTGTCGGCGCAACACCTCCGATGTGCAAAGCAACTGCTCCTGCAGCAGCAAGAACTAATATCAGGATTGCCATGAACAAAAGATAATCGTGTTTTGGATGAATCATCTTCTTTTGCCTCTCACTATGATTATGTCATTGTCTGTTCCTGGAGCATTCCAGGCATCAATGAAGTCTTGTTTTTTTGCTTTTTGATTTGGTCCTTTATTAGAGTTGTGGAACAAGACATGTGTTTGGTTGATAAAAGTGATTGTGACGCCGTGGCCAGAATATATTCCTGGTTTTTTTATCAATACATTGTAATCGATTATCATGAGGCATACATTTCCATTATTGACTGCTTTTTCAACTTCCTGCCAAGGCAGTTTGGTGTTTGTATATCTGTTGGTCGCACGCAGAAAATCTATGGAGTTATACAACGCATTCCAGTCAGTGACCTCATTGATCAATGTTCCGTCTTCAATGCCGTAATATTCCAATACAAATTCAGGAGTCAATCGATTGTACGGTGTTTTGGAATAATAATGAACATCAAGCCCTTCATTGACTAATATCGGCAGGGCCTGCGAGAACCAGGCCCATTTTTCTTTTTCTCTGCCAATCGTGCTGTCAATCTGCTCTAAAGTATATTTTCTTTCAGGAAAATAATATTGCAGCGCCATTGTCACCTGGCTTGAAACACAAGAAGGCCCGACCTGCTTTACATAAGGGATATCAAGCGGCCTTGCAATAAGCACGCAGGCAGAAAGCAGTAAAAATAAGCATATCACCAGATTTTTTCTCATAACACAGATTTTATTTATTTAGTATAAATAATTTGTGCAAATTATTTTTTCTTTTTGCAGACAGCCAATAGAATTACCATTGTAACTGCTGCTGCTCCCATAGCAATTGCAAGGCCTGTCAGAGGAGCAGAATCTGTGGCAAGCATATAGATTAATAATGCGATTAAGAAAATCAAGAATACTTGTTTTGCTGCTTTTGTTTTTGGTGCAATCATTTTAACAGAGGCTCTACTTTATACGGCAAGCATCCCTCTTCATTCAAAACTAAAGTTTCACAGTCATAGCAAAGGCGGGCCTCATCTGAACTTACGCGGTGATACCCTCTTTCATGGCAAGCTTCTCTTCTGGAAAGAACAATATCTGTTTTTTGCTCTGCAGTGCCAAATACCTGTATGATGGCATTGTTTACTGCCATGGCTATATCATCTGGATTATCTGCATCAAATGTATCTTCCCCCATGAAATAAAAATATACTGCAGAGATATATAAAGCTTTGGGCAGATGACCGCAATATTTATAAACAACTGTCAAATCTAATACGCTATGGTCGGTTTTAAAGTTGTTATCGGAACAAAGGACGGCAAATGTGTCCAGAAAGAAGTATCTGAAGAGGATTCCAAGAATCTGATGGGCAAAAAGATAGGAGAAGCCATCAAGGGAGAGATTTTAGGCCTCACCGGCTATGAGTTTGAGATAACAGGCGGAACAGACTATGCCGGCTTTCCGATGAGAAAAGACATTGCAGGCATGGGAAGGAAAAGAATCCTTGCAGTATCTGGCATCGGCCTGAAGAAAAAAGCCAAAGGAATAAGGAAAAGAAAGACTGTATGCGGAAACACAATTCATGCAAAGATTTCTCAGATAAACCTTAAAGTCTTGAAAGAAGGCAAGGAAAAGCTTGCAGCTGCTCCTAAAGAAGGAGAAGCTCCTAAGGAAGCGCCGAAAGAAGAGAAAAAAGAAGTTCCTAAGGAAGCGCCTAAAGAAGAGAAAAAAGAAGCTCCTAAGGAAACTCCGAAAGAAACTCCAAAGGAAGAAGCAAAACCTGAAGAGAAAAAATAATTCTTTTTAAAAACACAAAATATATAAATGAGTCTTTCTAAATTAAAGAAAAAGGGTGGTATCAATCGATAAAGTAGACCTTATTCACAAGTTTGTCCAGACGTATAATGCTGCGCAGGATTCTATAGAAGAAAACAGGGTTGAAGAAGCAAAGCAGAGATACAGGGATTTGATGGGCGTGTATCACCAGATAACTAATTCTGACATAGAGCCGGTTCACAAGGAGCTTGCTTATGACCAGGTCCTGAAGGTCTTTAAGGGTGTTAAAGGCATGAAGGTAAGGTCAAGGATAAATGCAAAATCAGTTGCACTTGCCACTGTGATAATCATAATAAGCATTGTCATCTTCATCAAGCCAGAGATTGTTGGTTTGATTCCTTTTGAGTTTGACCAGCCGCCTGCATGGGGGGCAGCAGACAATAAGTTTGTCATTTCAAGCGTGCCTGAAAAAGGCGCGATGTTCCCAGGAAAACATACAAGGACAATTGACCTGGATGAGTTTTTTGTTGACCCTAATGACGACAAGCTGACTTATCTTGCAACATCTGCGCCAGGACTTCAGGTGGAATTGAGCGGCAGTCTGCTTACTTTTAATCCTGAAAAAGGCATTATTGGTCCAAGAATAATAACCGTTGTCGCTTCTGACGGCAAACATATAACTCGCAAAGAGATTGCTGTTGATATAGTTTAGATTTCTTAATGCTGCCTGCGGAGTTCTTAGAAGCATATGCCTGCTTTGATAAATCTGAGATGCAAGCAGTGTCAACATCAGAACGTAGCGCAGCATTAATGCTCCTGCATAGTTCTCAGATTAAATAGGCCAGCATGTGCATAGCACGCTTCGTTATGCTTCTATATCCGCATATGTCCAGATTTATGGCATGCGGAATATTGATCGGAGAACTTCGCTAGGTGCTATGCACATATATACCAGTAAAGTTTATAAAGAAAACATATATTTGCATTCTTGTATTGAATAAAAAGGGGGATTAGATGAAATTAGTCAGGTTTGCAGTACTTGTGATGTCATTTCTCTTAATCATGTTGCCTGTATGTTACGCGCAAAAGTTAGATGTGACGACTTTTTCTGGCAAAGACGGCGTGCAGGGCTATGCAAGGCCTGACGATGAAATAGTCATGAACATAGAGGCAATAGTCCCGTTTGATTTGGCAATAAGCCCTTCGCAGGTGCAGGTCTGCAAAGAAAACATATGCGCAAATGCAGCATCATGCACTCCAGGAAAATACATCGGAACAGATGTGCTGAATACCTGCGTGTATCAGGAGACTCTTGAAGGAGAGACAGGAATCTCTTCTTATTTAGTCAATCTTCTTGATGACGACAAAAAGATCATTAAGACAGAGGCAGTCACTTTGCATATTGACCGCCAGCCGCCAGTCATCCTTCTGCTTGATATCCAGCAAAAAAATGAAACAATAGATGTCCAGATCCATGCGCAGGATTTTGGCCCTGTCAGGGGAAACACAAAAAACTGCGCAGGCATAAAGAAGATAGATTTCTATGACGGAACCACAGGCAATATCCTGAACACAAACGAGTATGGTTATGAAAACTGCGACGTGATTTACAATTTTGAATACCTGCTTCCGCAGGGCAGATTTGAGCTTTGCGCAAAAGCAACAGACATGTTTAACCAGGAAAGCGCTCCTGTATGCAAGATAATAGGAATTGGAAAAGAAATCATCCCTGTTCCAACTGAAGAGGTGCTTGTCTATGAGCCAGGCCCAGAAGAAGGAGTTGACTTTTATACAATAACAGGCACAAGCATTTATCCAAGAAAAGGATTTGACAGGCGCGCAGTAAATACGATTCCTGTGCCTGTTTATATCCAGGTGATGCTGAAGCAAAAACAATCAGATTCAGATGTCTCTATTTATGATAAAAGCGTGCAGTGCAGTTCAGAAGATATTTCTGAAAGCTATCTTGTTGCAGGAACAGACGCAACTTATGTTGTGGTCAAGAGCCTCCCCACAATTGCAGAAAGAACATCTCCTGTTGAAGTCGATTGCACGCTGCAATTGCAGATAAGAAAAGGCCAGAAAATTTTCACAGACCTTGAGACAGAAAAATTCAGCAAAAAGATTCCGGTCTACAACAATCCTTTAGGAACCATAAGCGAGAATGCAGAGTCGCAGATTGGTTCATTAGATGATGATATCTGGGATTTGCAGAAAAGAACAAACAGGATCAGTGACATCAATGACTGGCTTGCAACAATCGTGACAATTGTGCAGACAATTGCGCAGGGAGATGTCCTGCTGAACTATGTCGGTGCAGCGCTCTGGCTCGTTTCTGTTGTCTTGTATGAGCTCAAGAGCGTTCCTTATGTCGGGCCTGCACTAGAGGCATTGGCAAAGGTTTTCTGGAAAGTGATATCCTGTGAATTGATAAATAATTTCTTTCATGAAGGAATTCTTGGATGGATATGGAATCCAGGAATGGTCGGGACAGAGGTATTCAGCATGAAGTTTGGTTCTGCCCTAAAAAGAATAGTCTCAACACTATCCAAGACTGTTTCAATCATTTATTCCTGCCAGCTGTGTGATTACAGCTCTGCACTTTATTCTGGCACAAAGAAAACAATCTACGGCGACACGACCCTGGATATTGAAGACAAGAGAGGAAAGCCGACTGTGCTGGAAACATTCACAGTCTATGACTGGGATCCTTACAGGAGCATACACGTGGCAATGGGATGCCTCTGCCTGCCAGGCATTGTCTATAACATGAGAAAAGAAGTGCAGATAAACTGCATATACCGCAACTGCGTAAAGCAGAACGCAGAGCTTGGCCTTCCATTTGATAATTGCCAGCAGACATTCAAGGAGCAGACCTGCCTTTATGTTGATGGTGCTGCTTGGCGTGTTTCAGGAGAGACTGCAATAGCGCCGTTGTTCTCAAGTCTCTTGACTATGATATTAGAACAGCTGCCTATCATGCTTGCCAGCAGGGGATGGAGCATGCTGTGCGATCCTGACTGCGGTATGTTTGGCAAGAAAGATAAGAAAGATGGTAAGAAAGATGACTGCAGCATGTACGGCCTGGAAAAATTAAATACCGGTGACGATTCTGCATATCCTGAAGAATGCTCTGACGATCCGTCACAAGACTGGGCAGTTCCAATGTGCGGTGTCTGGGGCGCGACCTTGATTCTGCAGGAGATAGATTATTTTGGCACAAACAAGTATTCCTGGGACAGGTTTACTGCAGAACTGGAAGGAGAGGATTATTGTGATTAAGAAAATAGTCTTGGTATTTGGAATATTCATTTTGCTAGTCTTGCTTGCAAACAACATAATTGCACCGACGCCAGAAACCCCTTGGTATGCTGTAGAGCCCTGGGAAGAAGAAGTTTGCTCTAAGTGGGGCGGGACAGAGTTTGCAGGGCAGGAGGCAGTCACGACAGGAAGAAATTTTGCATGGAGCACAATGACTGCGACAGCGCAAGGGCAGAAATTCAAGACACCTGAAAATTATTATTTGTATGAAGTGGCATGGTATCTGGATTCATTTGGCCAGCTGACTGATTACGAGCTTGTCATGATCAATCCTGCAAAAGCAGACTTAAGATACCTTGTTGATTCCGGCTCATTAGAGCCAGAGTCAGGAAAGATAGGATATGAGATATACAACCTGACAAGCGATTATACTCATTTGAAATTAACATATACAGGCGGATCAATAACAACGCCGATAATAACGGTGAGATAAAATGAAAAAAACATTATTTATTGAAAGCTTCAAAAGACTGAACAAAAGATTTATTTGGGTCATTCTTGCAGATATCTTGTTTTATGCAGCATTTGTTCTTGCAGCGTTCTTGTTTGCAAAGCTTCTTGCATGGAGCCTCGTCTCATTGTTCGCGCTTCCTGGAAAATTATTGGCAATCACAAAAGCAGCAGACTTGACACAGTTAGAAGGAAGCATGCAGGGCACAGGCCTGCTGCTGAATCAGTTCAAGTCAAAGATATTCCTGAGCTTTGCATTGTTTTGGCTTTTGTCAGTCCTTGTTTTCACGATATTCAAGGGCGTTGCATGGGGCTTTGTATCAGGACAGAAAATTAACAAGAAATTATTCAAGCAATTCTTCAAGCTGAACCTTTGGTGGCTCGGCGGCATTGCCTTGATAAGCCTTTTATTGTTTGCAGTCACAAAACCAGCTGCAACAGGACTTGCAGTCCTGATATTGTTCTCTATTGCAGTTTACCTAACTCCGATATGCTATGCAGTATTCACTCCAAGAAAAGAAATCAAGGAAATATTCAAGAGAACCTGGCATGTTGGTGTTGAAAAATTTTATCTTTTCATAATTCCCATAATCCTTGCCAACTTATTTTTGTTTGTTTGCTCAGCAATCGCAAGTTTTGTAGTATACATTGCTCCAAGCATTTCAGGTTTTGTACTGCTTGCAGTGGCTGTGATATGGGGCTCCTGGTTCAAGTACTATATTTATCTTATCACGAGGAAAATTAAATGAACAAGAAGGCACAGATAACAATTTACATCATTATTGGAATAATAATACTATTTTCATTAGGCGTGTCTATCTATGTTGCGCACAAGCTGCTGGCAGCACCTTCTGAAGTATCTCCTGTCGGCAGGCCTGTCAAGGATTATGTTGAGTCCTGCATCCAGCAAGTGGGTGCAAATGTATTGGTTCCAATCGGCGCAAATGGTGGCTACATGGACCCGTCTGCGCACGGCATCAAGGCGTCATTAGCGCCTGCAGAAGGCAATGGAATAAGCATCTCACCTGCATCAAAGCAGGCAATCCCTTACTGGTTTTACATGTCAACACAGAACACATGCAAGAAATGCTTGATGCAGTCAATGCAGCCAGCTCTTGCAGATATTGAAAAAGAGATTGAGCAGTATGTTGATGAGCATCTAAAAGAGTGCATAGGCTCTTTTGAGCCTTTTATTGAGCAGGGCTATGAATTTGAGGCAGGTGATGTGAAGACAGATGTCTTGCTGACAGAGGCAAGTACGAGATTTGTTGTAAATTATCCTTTAAAGATAAAGAAGCTGGATGTTGAGACCAGGATGGAGGATTTTGAGGCGACAGTTGATGTTGCTTTCAAGAGAATGTATGATCTGGCAGGCAGGATAACAGATGAAGAAAGAGAAAAGGCGTTTCTTGAGAGCATGGCATTTCATTTTATTTCTTTGCACACAGGACTTGACATGTCAAAACTTCCTCCATTGGGTGCGGTGACGCATGACAAGGTTCTGCGGCAGTGGTTCAAGCCGATGGTCGCAATGAATGTCCAGCAATTATTGCTTAGCTATGTTCCTTTGATACAGCTTGCAAAGGCAGGCAGTGCAAGTCAGATTGACATTGGTGACAATGCTTTTGAGCAGGGATTTTACAAGGCGCTTTATCTGCGTTTCCTTGACGAGGATTATCCATTCAATGTCAATTTTGCGTATCTTGACTGGCCGATTTATTTTGACATAACCCCGAGAAGAGGAGATCTTTTAACAGGAACAAGCCACGTTCAGGAATTTCCGTTTAATTTTGCGCCTGCATTCCAGACAAATTATTATGAATTTTATTATGACCTTTCTGCACCTGTGTTGATTGAGGTAAGGGATCCTCTTGCATTGAAAGGAAAAGGGTATTCATTTAATTTTGCGCTTGAATTGAATGTAAGAGACAACAAGAATTTTATTGAGTGGAATGAAGGAGAGGGAACAATCGGTTTTTGGGACCCTGCAAATGCAGAAGTGATAGAAAAAGATATCCAGACAACAATAGGCTCTTGCACGCAGAAAGCAGCTGGCTGGTATTGCGATATCAATGGCAGGACTTATTCAGAGCAGATACAGTGCGTGCAGGAATGCTATTCAACCAAGACAATACAAAAGCCTTTCAAGCCAGTCAATAAATTATTTGCAGATCCTGAGCAGGAAGTAAGTGATACGATTGTGTTCACAGTATTAGATGCTGTCACAAAAGAGCCCCTGCCAGATGCAAGCATCTTGTTTACCTGCGGAAGATACAAAAGTGTCATAATGGGCACAACAGACCTGGAAGGAAAGATAGAGCGCAAGATGCCTATGTGCATCAATGGCCAGCTTTCTGCTGAAAAAGAAGGCTATGCAAAAAAGATAATTGGCTTGACAATAAGGCCAGACGACAAGAAGAACAAGACAATCCTGATGGAGCCAGAAGCAGAGATTTCTGTCACAGTTGAAAAATATCCTATACAGATAAAGAATCTTCGGACTCTTGATTATTCAGAAGAGCCAGAAGCAACACTTTCATCCAGCTTTGAGGATATTGACAGCTGGGAATCGCTGGGCATGTCAGCTTTAGGCGGCTTCAAAGACATAATAATCTCTCCTCTAAAGCTGGAGATTGAATGGGAAGAAGAAGGATATCTTGTTGGCAGGGAGCAGAAAGAGATGAAGATTTATGACAGGCATTGCTGCGATGCTCCAGAATCATTGAGTGCAAAACAAAGCGCAATCCTGATGATTGAAAAACTGCCAGAAGATCCATTAGAGCCAGAGTATTTTGGTGCAGTCCTATTAGAAGAAGGCGAGATGCAAGGCACTGTCACGCTGATACCTGGAATATACAAGGTCAATGGCATGCTTGTTGATGCAGATGGTTTTGAGATACAGGCAGGATGCCAGGAAGTCTGTATTGAGTATGACTTGAGCACAGAATATTATGTCGGCGAGATAGGCAAGTCCTTGCTAGACGTATTGGGAGGAGCGCCTGAAGAAAAGCCAGAGTGCAAGACATGGGGATTTTTCCCAGAAGAGAACATAACTGCAAAACCGTCCATGCTTGGCGGGGTTGTGCTGAATAATATCACTGGTTATTGGAATGTCACAAGAGCAGACCTGAACAAGGGCAATGTTGAGTTTTATTTTATCCAGACTTTAAGGCCTACTTGCACGCTTGTGCAGGACTGTGTGCTTGATGTATGCGTTGATATTGCAGAAATCCAGGCAACAGAAGCATATTCCTTGAAATATAGGGATTATCTTGAGCCTAAGTTTGCAGTGCGATAAGTTTTTTGCAGTTTTTTCTTGCAGTTTCATCAAGTATGTTGCTGCAGGCATCTATGTCCATTGATGCTAAAGAGAAATAGCACTGGTCTTTTGTCATCCTGCTTGAGATCTTGCCGCAGAATTCCGGCTTTAATGAGCTTTTTGCAATTGTGAAAAAGCAGACGTCTCGTTCTGTTTGAAGATTCAGGTCAGAGCACGTCCTTGATGCCCTTTCTGGATCTTCAAAACTGGTTTCTCTTGCTTCTTCAACATCAATTGTTGTCTCAAACTCTATCTCTTCTTTTACTTCAATTTCTGGAATCTCTTTTGCAGGTGTTATTGGTATTTTTTCTAGAACAAGCTTTTCTTTAATTTCTTCAGGAATCTTTTCAATTTTCTCAATTTCAGGAATCGCAGGCTCTGGTGTTATTTTGAAATAAATAATGAGGCTCAGTATGATTACGATTATGATGAGTGCAGCAAGCCCTGCCCATACTAATGCAACTGGAAAGCCTCCTTCTTCTGGCACAGCATTTGTCATATTTGCAGATAATGGTGTTTGTATTATAAAAATTGTTTGTTATTGAGGGATAGTTAAAATAAAGTCTGCTGCCGCCTGTGGAGTTCTTGGTAAAAAAGGCAATTTCTAATAAATCTGAAAAACAATAGATTTAATAAGCAAAACGAAGCGCGGCAGCAGTATTTTACTCATAAATTAGAGTTAATTGCAAATTAACTTGTTAATTTGCAAAAATGGAAATTTTTTTAAATTTCCATTAAATTTATATATAGAAGCGCATAAAACATGCTCATAAGATAAAAAAGGGTTGATTGTGTGGTTTTTAAAAAGGGGCAGATCACAATATTCATAATTATTGGAATAATTATTCTTATCAGCATAGGCGTGTTCATCTATTTGTACCAGGCAAAAGTCATCAGGCCTTTTGAGGAAGTTGTTGTTCCTTCTGTTGAAAAAGCGCCTTCTGAGGTGCAGCCGATATATGATTACATAACTGCCTGCGTGCAGGAGATTGGAAAAGATGCATTAAAGCGCATAGGTGATTATGGGGGCTATGCTGACAGCTCTAATTTCTTGTTCAATCCTTTCAGCCCTACATCAGGGGATGCTGTTCAGTTCAGCCCTGATTCTGATTTGATAATTCCATACTGGTGGTATCTGAAGTCAGAGAATGACTGTACTGGAGAGTGTACTTTTTCCAGCATGCGGCCAGATATCCGCAGGCGCTCTGGAAAGATCACTATTGAAGGGCAGCTTGACGAATATGTCAATGCAAACCTGAAAGACTGTCTTGCAGGCTTTGCGCCTTTTGTTGCGCAGAACTTTGAGTTCAAAGAGCTTGGCCCTGTTGAGACAGAAACAACCATTGCAAAAGATACTGTGTATTTTCTTGTGAAATATCCTTTGCGGATAACAAGAGGTGACCAGTCTTTCACAGTCAAGGAATATCTTGGAGAACTGGACCTTAATTTTGCAAAGATTTATGAGCTTGCAACAGACCTTGTCAATGCAGAGTCTGAATACGGCATGCTTGAGCACTTTACAATGGAATTGATAGCACATTTCTCTGCACTTGACCGCAACATGCTGCCTCCTGGCGATGCTTTTGAGGTAGAGACTGGTGTTGGTATTATCTGGTATAAGACACAGGTTGCTGAACGATTGCAGGAGATACTTACAAGCTATGTTCCTTTGCTTCAGGTAGGAAATACAAGGTTATACATGCCGATATTTGCTCCTGAAGAGACAATCAAGGGAGAGCCTGTTCGCGACAAGGAACTGTATGAAGTGCTGTATAACAGGGGAATGATAATTCCTTTTGAAAAAGACTATAAGGATCTTGCAGTGAGCTTCACATATCTGCCGTGGTGGAAGCCTTATTTTGATGCAAACTGCGAAGGAGAGGTATGCATGCCGCAGAGTGTTTCAACAAACATATTCACTTTGCTTATAGGCATTCACAAGTATGATTTTGCGTATGACGTTAGCTATCCTGTGCTTGTTGAAATCAGGGATCCAGATGCTTTCAAGGGAGAAGGTTATTCATTCAAGTTTTTTATTGAGTCAAATGTTAGGAATAACATGCCGATGCCTGCTATCTTTGAGCCTCTATCTGTCTATGAGGTTTCTTTGAGCAGCATGCTTTGCGATCCTCAGCAAAGAACATCTGGCAATGTTACAATCTTTGTCAAGGATGCAAGAACCAAGCAGGGTATTGACAAAGCACTTGTGGGATACACCTGCGGAAAAGAGTCTTGCACTCTTGGTGAGACAAGTGCAGAAGGCGTGCTTGTCACAAGACTGCCGAGATGCATTGGCGGCCTGCTTAGCGCAAATAAAATGGAATACCAGACAAAGCTTGCGCCTCTTGATGTTGTTGATAACAGGTCTCTTGAAGCAGAGATTTTACTTGAGCCGTACCGTTACATGGATTTTGCAGTGAAAAAATATCTGCTTGGCAAAGGCGCAACTGAGTGGACGCTTGATACTGGCAATGCGGTTGTACAGGCGCAGGACGAGGACACAGTGATACTGCTGAACAAGGAGACAAGCAGGCTTGAGCCTGCATTTTCTGCGTTTGGAGAGATTTGCGGAATGCCGACTGCAAAGGCGCCTGCAGCATGCGGTTCTCCGCCAGAAGACAATTCAGAGCATATTGCAGTGGTTCCTGGAACTTATCACGTGAGCATTTTCAGCTCTAAATACGCCCAGCCGCCTATAGAGATTCCTCGTGACAAGAGGATTGCAGGAAGCGGGCTTACCAAGCAGGAATATTATATTCCAGAAGACCCGATTATTTTTGACAAGACAAATCCTTTCCCGTCTGGCTTTGCAGAGTTTGAATGGAATGTAACAGCAGAGCAGCTGGACAAAGGGGACACTATTGAATTTTATTATATCAATATTGCATTGGACAAGGTTCCAGAATCAAGAAGAAAGATAGAGGACTTGAGTGAGATTGGAAAAGCAGTTGATTATTCAAAGCTTTACAGGAGCTCTATAGAGCCAAGGATCTATAGCAAGGAAAGAGAAAAAAGCACGACCATCACGGTGAAAATATGAAAAAAGCATTGCAGCTTGCAGCATTGTTCATGGCTTTGCTAGTCCTGGCCCTGCCTGTTGCCATTGCGCAAAAGCTGGATGTTGACCAGTTCAGCGGAAAAGACAAGGTTGAGGGAATCGTGAGGCCGGCTGATGATGCGCTGTATATTATCGTGACTGCAGAGATGCGCGGCAATCCAACCCCTGAGCTTGCAAGAAAAAGATTGAAGCTGGTGCACGGCGGTGATGAGGAATTTTTCAGCAGCTGCACAAGCCTGAGCAGCTCTATGTACCAGTGCCTCTACAATTCAACTGACATAATAAATTCTGGCGCAGAAGAATACAGAATAATCCTTCTTGATGCAGAAAACAATGAATTAAAATCAGTCAAGAAAGTCCTTGTTGTTGACAGGATGCCTCCGCAAATAATCCAATTTTCTGTGCAGCCAGAGATGTCAAGGACAGGAGACATGAACATAAAATATTTTATTGAGGATTATGGAAAGAAAAGCGGAGACACCGCAATCTGCGCAGGATTAAAAGAGATAAGCATAACTGCAGACAGCACGACCCTGAAAAAAGTTGATTTTGACCAGCCGAATGTCTGCGACAGCGGTGAGCAAGAGTTTGATTATTCATATTCAACAGAAGATAAGTTTGTCGGTTTGGATGTCTGCCTCGTCGCAAGAGATTATCTTGGCCAGGAAAGTGATGTCACTTGTGAAAGCTTCAGCATAGACAACTCTCCTCCAAGAATAAAATCAGTTGAATTCAGGGATAAGGATGGTTATGAGTTTTCGCACATAAAGACCGGGCAGAAAGTTGTTGCAGACATGTTTGTCACAATAGATAATGAGGATGATGTTGTTCTTGACAGTGTCAAGGCAGACCTCTCAAATATAAATCCTGGCGCAGGTGTTAAAAAAGCAGATGAGGGCTCTGAAAATATTTTTGTCTGGCGCAATGTTGCGATAACAAGCCCCAGCACATGCGAGGTTGATGTTAGTGCAGTTGATGAGATCGGCAATGAGGCAAGCACAACACTTACATGCACCCTTCCTGTAGATGACACAGGTCCTGTTCCGCAGAATATTTATGCAAGCGCAGCAAGCTCAAATGCAACGCCTCTTATAGGAGTCAATGGTACGATTTATGTTGATTTTCTTGAGGAAGGTTCTGGCATGGACAAAGGAAGGGCTTTCCTTGACCTGCATAATCTCGGCCTTGGAACAGTGGTGCAGGCAGACAAGTGCTCTGATCAGGGAAACAATATCTGGACTTGCGAGTGGACTGTTGCTCCAAAAGTGTCTACAGGAAATTACAAAATCACATCTATTACAGGCACAAATGATGACCTTGGCAATTATGCAGGGGCAATGAGCACAAATGTTGATTTTGACATGACGCCGCCTGAAATAAACTCTGTTGACGTAACTTTTATACATGAGAATGCAGATTACGGGCCATATGCTGTTTACGGGGATACAATTGAGTTCTTTTTCAACATCACAGATGCAGTTGAAGGCTATGCCAACCTGTCAATGATCGGCGGAGGCTATGCGCCGGCAATTGAATGCACTGAAAAACATTGTAAGTTCAGCTCGCTCATAGATGTCTCTGGCCCGTTGAATGCCACGATTCATTTTGACTTTTTTGACATTGCAAGAAATCACGAGGCATATGATTATGATTTTTATGTTTACGGCGTCATGATAAATGACACTGAGACAAATTACTGGAAATCAAAAGTTACCTGCTCTCCTACCTTGATTGACAGGCACACTGCTGAATTATACAATCATCCTGTTTACTGCCGCGTCAAACTTACACCGAATAATCCTGATGTAGAGCCTGTTTTTGTCAAGCCAGGAGACCTTGATTTGTGCACAGGTGATTTTGCAGGATATGTTGTTGATGTAGAGGCGATAAACAATAACCTCGGCTCAAAAGACCCGTATCTTGTTTTCACTCTTGCTGCAGCTCCTTTTGAAATCAATGAATTAAAATTTACCTGCCCTGTTTTTGTTGCATCGCGTGTCGGAGATTTCTTTTCTCCTGGTGTTGAGATTGAGAACGCAACAGTTAAACTAGAGTTTTATGATCTGCCTTATGGCGAGGCATATTCCAATATGGAGGATGAAATCAAGAGCGCAATGAAAAGCGCGATGAGAGACTGGGAATGGGTTGGAACAGTTGAAGACATTATGGACATGGCAAGAAAAATCTGCAATGTAAAGACAACATTCACATCCAGTCTTGCAGCGCTCGAGGCAGTCCTTGATTTGCTTGTTGTTGCAGGGGCTATTGTTGGCATAGGCAGCAAAGATGCGGGCCAGGCATTGATAAGCGCTGCGCAAACACTCTGCAAGACAGAGGCAAGCTTGGACAGCATATTTTCAGGCAAGCCAAAAGCAAAAAGCGGCGAGAAAATAACCAAAAAAGAAACAAAAAAGAAGACATTGAATCTTTTCAATATTGCTGACCTGCTCTGCAAGATGGCTAACTGCCAGTTGTCAAGAGAAGAAGCTGAAAAATATGAAGACGATATCGTTGTGAAAGCATCCTGGATTTTTGGTGCAGGAAATGAAGAGGTTTGTAAGTTTTATAAGGATTTGGCAGGCGGCGCGCTGCTTCTTGATACAAATAAGCTGATGAAAGATTCAGAGACAGGTGCTGCAATGTCTCCTGTTGATATCAAGGAAAGCATTGTCGGCAGTGTTGCATGCACGTGCCTTCCAGGCATAACTTACAATCTTAACAAGATGAGACAGATTTATTGCGGTTATGCATACTGCCTTGGCAAGCATGTCCTTGAGGAAGGACTGCCAAAATCTTACTGCATGAATGAAAAAGCTTACCTGACCTGCAATTATGTTGTTGGCCAGATATTTGAATTTGCTCCTTTCACAGCTCTTGTTGAAAAGTATAACAGAATCATTCAGGATGTTTATGCTAATCCAATATCTGCAATCACTGTGCTTTCCTCATTAGTATGCGGAGGCAGCGGCGGAGCAGGAGGATTTTATGATTATTGTTATCCAAGAGGCTCTCTTGAGGAAGACACTGCCAATATGGGATTGTATTTGCTATGCACTTTGTCACTGACAACTGCAAAAGTAGGTGATGCAATTGCAAGCATCATGCTTGTTGAAGACGAATGGACCAAGGATGTCTCAGAAAATTATTGCGATAAGGCAGAGGAGATGCTGGAATGAAACTCAAAAAATTATTGTTCATTGTCTTGATTGTAATTTTGCTAAGCTTTGCTGTGTGCGCAGCTAAAGAAGATGAAGCAGCAAAATTAGCAAAAAAAATAGAAAAAAAGGAAAAAGCCCGTGAAAAAGAGACAGTTAAGATTATCAACAAGTACAAGGGCGAGGCAAAAGCTGCTGCACAATATGGGGTGAAATCTGTAAAATACAGGAAAGAAGCTGAAGAGCAGGAATATCTTGCAAAGGTATTGGTTAAAACTGCAGCAGAACTGCCTAAAGGAAACAAGAATATTGGGGGTATTAAGCAACAGGCTGCTGACGCAACTGCAAAAGCAAAAGATTTGCGTGGAAAAGAAGCAGAAGCTAAACAAAAGCAAGAAGAGGTTTATGAAAGAAGAAGAGCATACATAGACAGGGGTGTCGGATATTCTCTTTATGATTATCTTAATGCATATGATATGTATTCTGGCTGGAATGTATATGGCGCACTTTTCCTTGGCGATGAAAAGCTTGCAAGGAGAAGAGAAGAAGCTGCTGACTTGTTTTGCTCAAATACGTTGGTATTAGGCGATAAGGAGTGCTGGCGCTCAAAAATCTGCGATTCTTTTTACACAAACAGGGATCCTCCTGCAGGACAGAGTTTGCTGGTTGCACAGACCAGCATCGGCGGGTATGAACCTGCTGTTTCAATCCAAGGAGAACAATCTTTGCCAATCACATATCAGGAAGGAGGCAAGACAAAAACAAAATACATCTACAAGATAACATATTTCATAGCAAATCCAATCAAGGGCAGGACATTGGAATACAAGGTCAAGCTTATCGGAAAAACAAAGACATTCACCTCACCAGGCATAACAATAGAAGCTGCAACAGAAGAACAATTCCATTCTGATGCAAGGCTCGGCAATAATCCTTTGTTTGCAGAGAGCAATAATAATTACCACACTGTCTGCCTGACTTTCAGCCCAAGCATACGCACTACTGGATTGTTCAGGACAGAGTCAGAGATTTGCGCGCCGCTTATCCAATATGAAGGTGCTGCAACAAAGCCATATATTGAAACAGCTGAAGAAGGAGAAGAGCCAGAGGTTGTTGAAGGAGAAGAGATAGGAGAAGAGGCAGAGGGAGACTTGCTTGATGGATCTTAAAAAATATACCACAAGGATATTAGGAATCATCTTGTTGATAGCTGCAATGCTTTCCCATAAACATATTGGAACCTCAGTTATTTTCATGGTGATTGCAGGATTAGTCATGCTGATAAGCAATAAAATCATTGCGCAGAAGGCATTAAGGATATTCATCAAGTCCTTTAAGCAGATTCCGCATAAGAGATATTTTCTTATTGCATTGTATGATATGCTTTTGATTTCTGTTGTTTTCTTGATACTGCCTTTCTTTTCTAAAGTATTTGTGTCAAAAGTGCAGGAAATCACTGCAGCAAATATTGGTTCTCTTTTGCTGATGCTGTTTGCTTATCTAATTTTGATAACTTTTATCTTGCTTTTGGCATACTCTGTTTTCAAGGGATTGATATGGCTTGCAATACTAAAGCAAAAGTTAAATGCAAGATATTTCCAAAAATTCTTTTTGCTTAACTTGTGCTGGCTGGTTATCTGGTGTGTTCCAGGAATAATCGTCTTGCTTGGATTAAAGCCAGATTATTTCATTTATGTGCTTGTATTATTCTGTATTTTATACATCCATCTTACATCAATACTGCATTACACTTTCACAAAAGATTTACGAATAGGAAATGCGCTTAAGCAGGCATTTGCAACAGGCATTGGCCAAATCAAACAGTTCTTGCTTCCTTATGCGTATATTGTTTTGGTTTATTTTGTGCTGCTGCAGGTTTTTTGGATTGTTCCAAAAACAACAAACTTCATGATGTTTGCATCCCTGCTGTTCATTGTGTTTTATCTTGCGTGGTACAGGCTTTACCTGTCGCAGGTGTTAAAGAGGATAATGCAACAATAACATTTTTATATAAAGATAACAAAAAAGAGGTAAAAAGGGGTTATGATGACAAAAAAGAGGGCTCAAGTAACTATTTTCATAATCATAGGCATAATTCTATTGCTCAGCACAGTGTTTGTTATTTATTTGCTAAGCAGGCAGGTTCCAAAGCCAATTGAAGAAGAGATAATTGTTCCAGAGGATGTAAAGCCAGTGCATGATTTTGTAACAACGTGCTTGCAGCAGACTGCAAAGAGCGGCACAGGCCTGCTTGGGCAGCAAGGAGGATTCATTGATGTCCCTGCTGTAATAAGCAGGACATACGAGTCAAGCATCTGGCTTGACCCAAAAGGAAGCTTTGTCATTCCTTTCTGGTATTTTGATGGAGAAGACAGGACTCCGTCTTTAGAATTCATGCAAAAAGAGCTTGAAAGATATGTTTATGAGAACCTGAAAGAATGCGTAGGTGATTTTGAGAATTTCAAGGACCAATACGGGATTGTTGAGAAAGGAAATATCCTGCCGACTGTTACAATTGCAGAAGAGGATGTTGTTGTAAGATTGAAGTGGCCTCTGGAGCTCACTGCATTTGGAAGAGTGACTTCTTTTGAGGATTATGTGGCAAGACTGCCTGTCAAGCTGAAGAAAGCGCATGAGATTGCTTCTGCTGTCATGAAAACAGAGAACAATGAGTCTTTTTTTGAGAAATTCACGATCGATACCTTGAGCATTGACCCAGAGATACCTACAGATGACCTTCGCTTTGAGTGCAAGATTAGGCAGTGGAGTCTTGATGACATAACAAAACGGCTCCAGAAAGTTTTGTATTACAATCTGCCGATTGTGCGTGTTGAAAACACGAAATATATTCCATTTGTTACACAAAGAAAATATTATGAGCGGCTGAAAGATGACCGCGAGGAAATGCTTGAGGACCTTTCAGAAGGAAAAGAGATAGAGCCGCCAGAATACACGCCTCCAGATGCAATAGAATATTTCAAGTACATGGTTGATGCAGGCATAGAGCCCACTGATTTGCGCGCAAGCTTTGATTACCTGCCTGACTGGGGCATGAGATTGAGCGCAGTCCCTAACAGCGGAGGATGGCTGAAGTCAAACATGGGCCGGGGCGAAAAGACAATGCTTAGCTTCTTGTGCATCAATCAATGGCACTTCACTTATGATGTAATATATCCAATAAGACTTACGATAAAAGATGACGAGGCATTTGCAGGAGAAGGCTATGTATTCCAGATGGCTTTCCCTGTTTTAGTTGATGACAATCTGCCTGGAAGAAAATATTTTGGCGTCCGCCGCTTTGAGGCAGTGGACTTTGACAGGCCTTTCTGTGAAATCAAAGGAGACACTGTTGTTGATTTGCGCGCAACAGGCTTTACAGAGGCAAGCCCTATTGAGACAGAGCTTGAGAATGTCACGATGATTTTCAGGTGCTTGACAGAAGAATGCATCCTTGGCCAGACAAGAGCAGATGAAGGATATTACAGGCTGAGAACAAACACTCCAAAAGCATGCATCAATCCAATAATTGTGGCAGAAAAAGAAGGATATCTTCCTGCTGAAGCCACGCTGACAGGAACGCAACTCACCCTGCCAATTAAAAAACTTGCTTCATTGAATGTGGAAATCATGGTGCATCCTTATAATTCATATGCAAAAGAATGGAAAGCTGCCCGAGAATTAAGGAAGACTGAAGAGGCATTGGTGCATGTCGGAGCGCATGACCTGCTGTTTGACCAATACCTTGAAGTGCCTTCAAACAATACAATCCTTGAGCTCATTGAAGGCAATGAAAAATACAATATTGATGTCATACTTAATTTGATGGGCAACACAATAGGCGGATATGATGCAAAACAGATGGATATAAGCTATGCTGATTTTGCAGATGCAGAAACTATTGTGCTGCATGTGTTTGAGTACATACCCAATCCAATAACAGACCAGGCAAAGATAGATATGTTTAATTTCATGTTTGCAGGCAATTATACAGAAGCATTGAGGCCGACGTTCAAATGAGAAAAGCAAAAATGATTCAGATAAGCTCGCTGTTCATGATAGCTTTAGTGATATTATTGCCAGTCTCTTTTGCGCAGAACATGACAAATGCCACAACAAGCATTGCAGACATGTCAATTGATTTTACAGCTCCGCAGTACAGCAATAAAAATTATCTGGATATCTCAGGAACAACTGCTCCTGATGCAAAACTGGAATATTATGTCGGCCCTACAAAAGTAAAGGTTAGCAGGGCAAGAAGCGACGGCACATTCCTTACTTTAAATGTTCCTCTTGTGAAGAAAGGAGAGAACAATCTTATCGTAAAGGCGATTGTCGGCGATGAATCTGTTGAAAAAAGTGCGACAGTCATCTATGATCCTATCCCGCCTGTGCTTAATCTTTCAGATATTCCTGAATTCACCACACAGAGCGCGCTTGTTGTGCACGGCGATGTAAGCGAGCCAGTAACGATAAACTATGCAAGCTACATGAAGAAAGATGATGAGCCTCCTGCTTCAGCAACAGGCCTTGAGGTAAGGCAGGTTACAGACAATCAGGTCACGCTTGTGTGGAATCCAGTTGAAAATCCGGATTTTCTGGAATATGCAGTATACCGGGATGGAAAAAGGATTGCCACCACAAAAGCGCCTATTTTTGTTGACAATAATGTTGCAAGCAATAAGGAATATGTTTACAAGGTAAGTGCAGTTGATGACAGCTGCAATGAAGGCGGGGCATCTGCTCCCCAGAAAGCAAAGACAAGAGAAGGCGATAGTGTTGAGGTGGAAAAAGAAGCAGTCTCATTCAGCTGTGCTCCTGTTTTCAAGACATTGCAAACATTGGTTCCATTTGACCTTGCATTTACATTGATGGCAGGAAAGAATATTGTTTTGATCAATGCAGAAGACCAGGCAGGCAATATAGTCAAGATTGAAAAAGAAGTTAATGTCGATACAGGCCCTCCGCAGTTCATCACCACAAATCTTGAGGCAATCGGCACAACATATATTCCTGAAATCAATATACAAGGCCAGCTTTCTGAAAAAGGCACTGTTTTTGTCTATCTCAATGATGAGGCAAAGCCAGAGCGTTTCAGGTTGACAGATGATGAAGGAAACTTTGAGATTCCAATAAAGCTAAAACAGGATGTGCAGGTAAAGGCAGGAACTGCATCAGAGCTTGACACAGGTGTTGGCTGGGAAAATAAGATTAAATTAAAAGCAGTTGATCTTGCTGGCCAGGAAGTATGGTATCCTGGCGCTCAAAAGACCGTGTCAGTTGTATTGGCCCAGTGCGGATTCGGCTCTTGGCTTGATTTTGATGTTGAAGATATGACGCCTAATATCCTGACTTCAAGACTGCTGGCGCAGGGAGTGCAGCAGATAGGTGTTCCTTTCACACTCACTTATATCGGCGGGCAGGAAGATGCAGAAGTGGCAAAGGGAAGTGCAGTTAATGCGGTTCCAGTGCGCTTATCTCCTGACATGGAAGAATTTTTCGATAACGACAAGATAGAATCCCCGACAGTATGGGTCAAGGAAAGACCTGGCCAGAAAGGTGTTTGGGATGGTTATGTGCAGATTAATTTTGAAAAATGGCCTATAGACAAGCTGGAAGACCTGCCTGAAAATGCGACACAAGCAAAGATTGAAGAGGCAATCAGCGCATGGCGAAGAGGAGAAATACATGAGTTTGGCGCCACAGAAAGAGGGCCGTTAGGAGTTTATATGAAGCAGGGATGTCTGAATCCTGCGCTTGGATGTGTAAAGCTTTATCTTGAAATTGACATTCCATTGAAAGAAAAAGTCAAGATTTTTGACAGGACAACACAGCAGGAACGGATTGAATGGAAAAGCGTCCGCCAGAGAAATTGCCTCCCTATTACTATTTCAATAGACCAGGTCATTCCGCCGGATGTCATAAGAAAGAATTCATTGAAATCAACCTCTAATTTCTTTGGAGAGGCAATTGAATTGATTGATGAGATTTACGATCCTTTAGTTACCCTTACTGAAAATATGGTTTATCTTTGTATGGGCTCTGCAGCTGCACTTTTCCTTGCAGGGCTTTACAAGAGAGCAGTTTGCAGCAGTTTTATGTTGGATGATGATGTTGAGCCTGCAATTGCCGAAACAGGCATCTGCAGTCTTGCTTATGAGAATGATGATTCTTTGAAAAACAGCTGTGAGCGCTGCTGGAGAGCGATACGAAACCACAAGAACCTGATGCAGGATGTTTACCAGCCAATCTGCGACAGGACAACCTGCCCAAGTGCTCCAACAATCCAGAAATACATCAGGGACAAGAAAAGATCTGTAAAAGACATCACAGCCAAGCTTCCTAAGGAAACAAAACAAAAAGTGATTGATGCCTGGGGTGTCAATGGAAAAGTTTATTCTGGAAACAGCTGCGGTTTTGCAGACATATTGAGTTTAGGATATACTGTTGAGAAAGGAAAACCTGAAACCATATTTAAGGAAGGGAAATATTATACTGTGCCAAAAGAAACAGTTCCTCTGATTACTACCGGGCCTAGCACAATACCAATAGCAGAAGAAAAGGAGAAACTGCCAACAAAAGAAGAAATGGAAGGGCCGCCAGGGACATACATATCTGGTGTAGACGACATTACAGGCGGTTCAACAACTGATGTTGCATCTGCATTTTCAACAGGCGCAGCAATTGCAGGCAGCGCAGGCGGCGCAATCACTCCGAAAGAAGTTGAAACACTCGGCGTAGGCAAGTCTATCTGTGGCATTAAGTTAAGTGAATTAAACATCAAGGGCAGCAAGCTCGGCATAAAAGAATTATACGATATATACAAAAACAAATATCCTGAAATACAAAAGAAATGTACAAATAGCTCAATCCATCCTGCATGCCCATTGTGCTGTGGCATTGAATATATGTGGGAGTGGAACAGTGCCTGCGGCATTGGAAACTTCCTTGGCATGACAAAAAAAGTTGATCTTGATACATACGATGAATTAAAGAACAGTGCAAAGCTTGCTGCTGAAAAAGTAGGCCGCGGCAATGAATTTGGCGGACCGAGCATAGCTAATTTCTTGTCAGGATTCTGCACTCCAGAAAGTAATCCAAGTCCAGATGTTGTCAGGACAGGGCTTCACTTTAATCCAAAGATACAGGAAGCAGAAGAAAATGCAATGCAGATATTTGTATTTCCCAAAGCAAGTGCCGCAGGAGACAGCTTCAAGTATGAAGTTTATCGAGGTTATCTTGCAAAAACATTTGAAGTTGAAAGCATCCTCAAAAAAGGAGAAAAGAAGATTCCAGACAGCAAGAGATACAAGTTCTCAAAAACCATTGAAGCAGTAAAAGATACTGAACTTACAAAATACTTCACAAATCTTGGAACAGAAAAAGAAGCTGGCCAGAAAAAAGCATTTGCAGAAGCCATGTGCCAGAAGATAGGCAAGTCAAAACTAGAAGGCCCTAAAAAATCTTGCAGTAAGATTGCTGCAGAAGTGTTTGAGAAAGTCAAGAGCCAGATAGGTTATGTTGACCAGGAGTATATCATCAAGCCAAGCGACGGCATAGTTAACAGCATAAGATGCATCTGCCTTACATCACTGTCAGCATATCTTAAGAAATGGAGACAGATCTCGCAGGCAATAAAGAACTGTGTGGATACGATTTTATTGACAGGTGACGGTGCTGAAGGAATGTGCAGGTCAATGTTGAGCACTTATGTCTGTGATTTATTATGGGAGATAATCAGCTGTTTCACAAACAAGTGGAATGCAGCAAGCGGCGCGAGAAAAGACGCGACAGCAGGCATCGGAGACCTGCTTGGTATTGTTACAGGCGCAGGAAGTGATATTGCAAATGAAGTAAAAGGAAGATATGGCGAGACTGCGATGTTCAATGCAATGTTCAATGAAAAAGAGCTGATGCATGGCTTGTGTTTGCTTGCATTTGGATTTGAATGGAATGTCGATGTAAGTGCATTGGTCCAGCAGAGCATTGAATCAATGCCTGTTGAGACAACTGTGCTCGGGCCTACGCCGTGCCAGAGCAGGTTTATTGCATGGAATCCCGCCACAATGCCAAGAGGATTGACTACATGGCATTATAATTTTGGATTGATGATTGCAGCAGGGGCAGATATCAATACAAGAGTAAAACTGAAATGCAGCCAGGGTTTTGGCTGCAGCGAGACAGATGGTTTTGTAGGTGGAGAATGCGACTGCAATAAGCTGCCGAGTGCGCAGGAAATCACAATCAGCCCTACTTGCACGCCGGTATGGAAGAGCAGGATAAGCAAGGACGAGCTTGTAAGCCTTGACTGTACATATACTGTAGAGCAGGGCAAATACAGGTATGATACTTTAATCTTTGAATATGACTGGTATGACACTGGAACCAAATCAAAGCAGTCAAAGAAGTCTGAATGCAAGATTAACAAGATTGGTGCAGATCCTCCTGCATTCTGCAGGTTTGATCCATTAAGTGCAAGCTTCCGCTGCAAGTTCGGGGAATCGCCAAGCGGCATAAGAATCGACAAGGTAGAGCCGCAGTATGAAGGGTATAAAAAAGAAAACAAAGAAGTATTTGCAATGGACAAGGATCTTAAGTTCCAATTGAGCATAAAGCAGATGATGCCAGAGCTGGAGTCAGAGAAAAATCAAGGCATAAAATTCCTTGGATACAAGATAGCTAATTCAGAAGGAAAAGTTGTGCAGGAGATTGATCCAAAGACTGATGTCTTTACAACAGAACTCAAGACAGACGGCTCTTACAAGGAGCTTGTAGAGATCTCTCCTGAAGGCGCGTCATGGGAAAACAAGTTCAGGAAAGGCAGCGCGAGCCTGGCAGGATATAATGTTGAAGTGTGGTCTGACAATGATGCTGTGCAGGCAAGAGTTAAGCAAAGCATAGATAAATATATCGGTGATTTAAGCATTGAATACAAGGAAGACGGCAAAGCAGAGCCTGTTAAAGACACATACTTTATTGATATAAAAGATAATAAGCCTAAATTGTACATTGCCAAGACCAAGAAAGCAGATAAAAGCTGGTCAGCAGGATCCTGGAATCAGATTGCAGAGACACTTGTGCTCGGCACGAAACAGTCATACTCTTATTCAGAGACAGGTACGCCAAAGAAAGAGCATAAGATTACATTCACATTAGCCCCGCTTGTAAGCACTATTTATCCAAATCATGCGCAGATAATAATTGAGCCGAGAAAAGAAACGACTGTCACAGACCCATGCAGCAGCAAGAAGCCTGTCACATGGAATATTGAATTCATTTCTTATGATGCAGACAAGTATGGAAGAGTCACTGACCAGATATCAGTTGACCCGCAGACAGGTGACCAGCAGAAAAAGACACAGGCATTCCAGATTGTGTGCGAAAAAGAAGCAAATCTTAAGCCTGCAGAAAAACCTGCTGAAGAGACGCCCAAGAAAGAGATGGTAGAAGAGCCTGAAAAAAAGGAAGCAGAAGCAAAGCCTGAGAAAGTTGTTCCAACCTGCGAATTTAATGCAGGCATAGCTCCTGAAAAAGGAATGGGTGTTCCGATTTCTGAAGGAAAAGGACAGTTGCCTGCCGGCAAGTATACGTTGATTGTCAGCAAAAAAGGCAAAGGAGATATGTATTTCAAGGAAGAAGCAGGCAAATTCAATGAAGTCAAGATGGTGCCGCAGCAGGTTTCAGAAGGATACGATGTAAGTTTCTTGGTGCTGGAATTTAAGGAAGATGAGGAATACAAGATAACACTGACCTGCAAAGAAGAAAAAACTGAATCCAAAAAAGTGTATGAAATAAAAGCAACTGCGCCTGCAGAAGAAACCACGACCCCAATACCAAAATGAGACAATTATTCATTTCACAATTAAAACCTGTATTAAGGCTTTGCTACAAGAAAAAGGAATTGTTCTTATTGTCCATGTTCTTTGATTTGAGTTTTTTTGCAGCCTTGCTTGTCATCCATTATTTTGTGCTGGTTGCTGTCAAAGAGCATGTCTTTAAGTTTATGGATGTGATGCAAAAGACACTGGGGGAAGCTGTGAGTGCAGAAGCAGTAAGCCAGGTGTCTCCTGAATTGTTGAAGACGCCGGAGATGCTGGCAGTTTATCACACAATTGCAAAATATTTCATCATCCTTCTGCTTGGAGTATTGCTGTCCTGGCTTGTTTTCAAGGGAATAAACTGGTATATTGCAAACAGGATGATAAGAAGAGTGAATACGCAAAAATTTGCACTTAAGTTCATCGGCTATACGATTCTCGCTTCTATCTGTATTGTCATTTTGTTTGCCATAACTATAAAGCTGATTTCATATTCAACTTTTGCATTCCTTCCATTGATTGGTATTTTTGCAGACAGGATAATATTCTTTCTCTTGGTGTGGGTTCTAGCTTACTTTGTCTTCATTGCATATTCCTTGATTCCAGAGACAGATTGCAGGAAGTTGTGCAGGTTTGCTGTAAGAAATTACAGGAAGATTGTTCCTGCTCATCTATTGCTTCTTGTAATGCTTTCTTTTATCACTTTCATAACAGTCTGGAGCATTAACATTAATTATTGGGCTCCATTTATACTTGGTTTGTTTATTTTGCTTCCAGCATTCACTTATGGAAGAATTTATATAGTAGTAGTTGTAAATAAGGTGTTGAAAAGAGGATGAAACGCGCTGAAATATTTTTCGTTATGGTTGTAGCGGTTTTTGCAGTAGTTATTCTTGTGCACACGATGCCTGAAAAGTCTGGTGCAGCTGTTGGCCAGCCATGGACTGTTTATATTCCTTCTGCAGCAGATGTACAAAGTCTTGTTATTCCAGGCGCAGGTGTTGGGCAAGCAATAGTTCCAGCAGTGCAGGAGGCACCCGGTTATGTTGTTACAGCAGCAGGAGATATTCCTAACAGGGCAGCGCTCACTCCGCAGTTTGTTGAGTTTAATGTTAACAAGATAATGATTCCAGAGATGCAGGTGTCTGCTTTCATTCCAGTGCAGCGGGATAATCCGCGTGTTTTTTCAGGCAAGTTTGGCCCGTATCCTGAGGATTACAGCGAATTTATCTATGTTGAGCTGTGCTCATTTGTTGAGTCACAGCCAGAGATGTTTGCCTGCGAAAAAATCAGGAACTTGAATTACATGGATGGCTATCTCACGTTTGCAAGAGGCTATGATTGGGACGAGTATATTGCAGGCCTTGCAATGAGAAACTTCGGCACTTATTATGAAGTGAAGAGTGGCGAGTTTGGAACTTTGGCGACAAGCAACAGGGGAATAATAAATCTGGTTTATTAAGCAAGTGCATAGCGCGCTTCGTTTTGCTTCTTTAATCGCTTGTTTCTCAGATTTATGTTATATTGCATGCACATCTGCGAACTTCGCAGGCGCCATGCATGCACCTTTATTAATTCCGGAATAATTGAAATTCTTGCGAAAAATTTGTCTTTTTCTGAAAAACTTCTGCATCTTTCGCAAATCTTCTGTATTTTATCGAAGATACTGCGGATTTTAAGGAGAAAAGCATTTTAATCTTGTTTATTGATATTGTTTTATGATTCCATTATTTAACACTATATTGAACAGGATTCCAGATACTGCAGATCCTCACATGTCTTTTTGGAAAAGCAAGGTGATGGCAGGCATTGTTGCATGGTCTTTTTTGCTGAATACGCCTTTGTTCCTGCACACAACAGATTATCAGGAAAAGCTGCCTGTTGTAAAAAGAGAATATCCTGCTGTTAAGACAAGTGAAACTGCAAAAGAATATTGTGAGAGGATATTTTCCATATATGATGAGCTTTATCCTCCTTTAAGCAGCTGTGAAAAAAAGGATTTGCTTGGCAAGATAGATGCAGACAAGGACGGCGTTATATCTGATTTAGAGGCATTGGTTGTGCTGGATAAGTTAAACAAGGAATTAGAGAAAGCTTTGAGGTATTGAAATGAGTTTGGTCAAGAAAATTCTGCCTTTTTTTGCCGGATGCCTTCTTTTTAGCTGCAAGACTGCGGAAGTTGAGCCATTGACTCCACAGCAGATATTTTTTGTTGCAGTCAGCAAGGTTGAGGAATACGCAAAAACAGATGCCTTGAGCAAGACAGATATCAAATATATCCGCGGCTCCCAGGCAAAAATAGAAGAGATTCTAAAGAAATATGAAAGCATTGATGATAGACCGCGGGATCCTGCTGTTTTTGATGTTTACCGCGCGATGCAAAAAAATTCAGCAGTATTTTCAAGGGAATACACATATCAGTTCGGCAACATTGCAAAAACATATTTGAGTCTTGCTTTTGGCCTGCTCAAGCCGAATTCAAAAAGGCAGTGTCTTGCAATTTTTGTAAAAGCAGATAGAAATAAAGACAAGATTATAGACCCATATGAGGCAAAAGACCTCTACAGGGCTAGTCTTTCAAGGCAGAAGTGAGCTGCTCTATTGCAAAATCAATTGATTTATTGGGCTTGCTTTCAGCAGGTTTTGTTTTGATAATAGGTTTTGTAATATTTGGCTCAATGATTGGTGTTAGATTATTTATTTGCGGTGCTGTCACAGCTCCTGTCTGCGCAGGCTCTTTAAAGACAGCATAACCGTATCCAAATGCTGCTGCGCAGATAAGAACGACCAGGATTATCAGTGGAAATCTTGATTTTTTCTTTTCAGCTTCATAAACTTCTACATTGTTGTTCTTTTGATATTGTGCATAATTCTTTGATTCTCTGCTGAAGCTTTCCTCCAGAAATTCATTTACATCTTTTTCATCTTCTTCTGGATCTTTTTCAGGCTCTTCTTCGTCTTCTTGTATTTCTTCTTTCTCTGGTTCAGCGGTTTTTTCTTCTTTGAACACTTGAATCTCTGGTTCTGGCTTTTCTTCATCAGAATAATCAGAAATAAGTTTTGCTTTCTCAAAGCTTATCGGCTTTATTTCAACATTTTCTTCTTTTTCTTCAGGTACAGGCTCTTCTTTCTTTTCTTCAGGCACTTCTGCCAGCTGCTCTTCTTCAACAGGCTCTTCAGTTGTCTCTTTTTTAGGCTCTTCTTCAGGCTCTGGAGCAGGGCAGCAGCCTTGCGGCTGTTCTTTTTGCTTGATTTTCTCATCAGTTTCTATGGACTGCCCAACGTCTAAAGAGTAGTCATATTTTACCAAAATCCCACCTTATACTATGTGAGTTCTGGCTGATATTTAAATTTATCTTATAATCCGGGCCCTTCTGCCGTATACCTTCTTAACATAACCGACTGCACGCTCTCTTCTTTTCAGGCGGTTTCCTATGACCCAAAGGATTATTCCTACTGCGATATAGATTGCAATAGACAGCCAGACTTTTGGCACAAAGTAAGCCCAGTACTGCACATAGCCTGCTGCAACTGGTTTAAGTGATCCTAGAAAGCTGAGAAGTGAAATTATTTTTTCTTTTCCAAAAAATGCAAAAAACATTGCGATTCCTGCAACAAGAAATGTCATGTATCCCAAGTATTGCAGCGCGTTTCCCACTGATTTCTTGTAAAAAGTCAATATTGCTGCGCTTGCTATAACCAACGCAATTGCTATGAACGTGAGTTTTCCAAGGCCTGGCGGCAGCATGAAAAATACTGGGGGCGCAAGCAGCAGAGATATGAAAGGAACCAGAAAAGCAAGAGCAGACATATAAATTACGCTTGAAACCCATATCAGAATAATGCCTATCGCTATCTTTTTACGCTCTTTTTTCATTTATTAAAGAATTAATAAAGGGTTTTATATGTTTTTTGGTTATATTTGCTGCCTGCGGAGTTCGCGGTTTTTGATGCTGTGCGTTCATAAATCTGTACGTAAGCGGAAATATACGCAGAACGCAGCGCAGCTAAGCTTTCTCTGGTTCCCTTTGCTTTTTTAGAAGTGCGCTTGCATGCCTGTGCGCAAGATGCAAAGGCTCTGGAAGTTTGTGAGGAGGAATGTTTGTCTTTGTAACCAAATCAACCGCAGTCTTTAGTGATAGCATGTGGCCGATTGAGACATACAATGGCTTTGCATGCTCTTTTGTCTTGACTAGTTCTCCGCGCGTCTCATTCAGGACTTTTATCTTGTTGTCTTTTACATCTCCGACCATTAATTTTTTTGCGACACCGAAAGCAGGCTTGCCAAGCTCTACACCCACGTATGTTGCCAGCCCGCATTTTAATGGGTGTGCTATCCCGTGGCCGAGTATCATCAATACATGCGGCTCGCTTTCAAGCGCGTAATATGTCTGAAGTATTGCAGAACCGTCCCTGAATGCCCTGTAGCCAGGTATGTAATGCATGGGAGATTTTGATATGGTGTGCGCTTTTTCAACAATCTCTTTTTTTTCAAGGTCATATATTACTGCAGCGCAAAGTATCTTGTCGTCAAAATATGAAACATCAAAGCCTGCAAGCAGCTTTATTTCAGAAGGTTTTAATTCATCTGTTGTGCTCACGTCTTTTGCCAGCTTTCTCTGTATATCTCTTAGTTTTCTTGTGTCCACCTTCATTTTTTAGACCTTTTTTTCTGTAAGAGCTATCAGAATTTGTGCATATTTAAAGCTTATGGATGTTTAACTACTCACAAGTTATTACATAGAATCAGATCTTTTTGAGCTCTTTCTCAAGATGCTTTTCTATCTTCATCTCTCTGAGCTTCATGTTCTCTTCAAGCTTTTTTAGGACGATATTTGAGTTGATTGTCCGCAGGTCAAGAACATCATTTGATAATTTTAAGTCCAGCTTTATTTTTGCAGGCTCTTTTTTGACTTTCATGTTATCAATTAGTTTGCTTCTTATATTTAAAGCTTTGCTCGAGCATCTGTCCAGTATACATTTTTCCACAATTAACGCCGAAATATTTATATATGCGAAAGTCGCATTACTGGATAGTTAAAAAAGCGGGGTGTTTGATTGGGGGTTGAAACTAATACGTATGATATTAATTCTATAGACGATATAGGCAGTATTAAAGACAATAAAGGATGCACTTTCTTTGCTGTGTATGTTGCACAGGCAGTTGTTGAATGGAATGGTAAAGAGATTGGCGAAGAGCCTGTCCTGTATCAAGAACGGCTCCACTCAAAAAGACTTTCCTTGACAGAAGTGTTTGATGAGTATATTGAGATAAGCCAAATAGTCGCAAAAGAGCTTGATGCAAAAGGTATTCCAAGAAAACAAGCCAAGCTTTACATCACAAACAGAGGCAGTGAGCTGCCTGAATATCTACAGCACATGTACCGTAGTGCAGAACTAATCTAATTGTTTTGCTTCTGTTGCAGCTTTTATTCTTTCTTTAAGCTTGTTTGCAAGTGTAAGTCTTTCTTCTAAAGAACTGTGTTCAGGCGCTTCTGCATTTTTCGGCATTTCAATTATCAGCGGCATTGGCGCGATGTAGTCTTTGTCGACTAAATAATTATGCGTCCGTATGAAAAGAGCAGGATTTTCTGTGCTAAGTGCATTCAGGTTTTTAATGAACTGTACGTGCTTGATAGGATCATTGAAGTCTAGAAGTTCTGTTTTTGCGCATGAAGGATATATGTCTGTCAGTTTCTGCATCAGTCCGGGCCTTTCGCATGATGCCTGATCTATAAAATCTGCAACATTAAAATAAGGTATGTCAAAAGGAGCTGTATCAAGAGTTCCATCTTCATTAAGAGGCATAAGGTTGTGCTCAAGCAAAAGCTCCCTGAATTTTAGTGCAAATATTTGTTCTGTAGGATCATTGCTTTCAAGCATCTCATTTATCCTTGAAATTTTTTGATTATAGCCTATATCCTCTGGCAAGTATTTGTTAAGTTCTATTCCAAAAGGAGTATCTTGTAAAAGTTTGAATGCTTTTTCAATATGCTGCGGATGCCACGCGATTGGATAGTCTGAAGTGTCCAGGCGATTTTCATACGGCAGTTTCCAAATAGTGGTTTCTGTTTTTCCTTTGTTCCTGAAAGTGCATTTCACTTGGGTTTTTCCAACTTCTGCAAGTCCGATGCGCATAGGCTCCCCTTTACCATCTAGTTTTGGTTCGCTTTCCATATCTACTTTGATAACAATATTTAGATTTCCAAATTCTTCGTCACTTATCCTAGCATAAGGTATTTTGACGTCCTTTAATCCTCTCTTAACTACCTGATAGATGTCTTTTCTGTTCTCTATCGCGTAGTGTTTCTTGTCTTCGCTTCTCTCCATCTTTTTAAATATACATTTCCGTATACTGGTCTAGTATATAAACTTTTTTGTTATAGAGAATAAAATAAGCGCAGTATTTAAAGTTTCGGTTTTTTGTCCCTGTTTTGTGGTTACAACTTCTTCCTCTCAGCCTAACTTTAGAAAAGTTAGGATCAAAAGGCGCTCTTTGTTCAGTCTCGAGAAGCAATTTGTATGATATTTGCTCACACAAATAGGTATTCAACTCTTCTCTCGTCTTCACAATATCGCGCATAGTTGCTTTTATTACAACTTCTTCCTTTCGGCTTTGTCAGAAATAATTGCAGAATTGCCAGTCGGATCCTCAAGTATGATTTTCAGCTTTTCATTTCCCCAGAGGACTTTCTGTAATTTTTTTAGCAGATTCTTTGCTTTCTTTTTTGCAGCAGCATCTTCTTCATTCTCTTTGATGAATTCAATCTGCTCTTTTATCTTGTTGATTATGCCTTCTACATTTGTGATATATCCCTGCGATGCAGGCCCTGGCTCTATTGAGCCGACATGCGGTATCTTCACTTTTGCTTCTGCGCTTTTCACGATTCTTATGTTCAGGTCTGGCTTTCCCTTGATTTCTATCGTGCATTTGCAGGGTGTTTTCTGCTCTGCTGCCTCTACATCTGATTTCAAGAACTTGCATGACTCGCATTTCATCGAGAATACAAACAGTTTTCCAAAGAAAGGAACCTCTGTCTCTGTTTCAGTTAAGACCAGAGTTTTTTTCATGCACATCGGGCAAACCTGCCCTTTCAGCGTGTTCACTTTGTCTTTTTTAGCCATAAAGAAACAGAATAATAAATTGATTTAAAAATTTTACTGTTGCTTGGCTTTTGCATGCTTAGAATGAGGATTCCTGCAAAAACAAGCTCAGTAAATTTTGCTAAATTGTTATAGAATACACAAATTTACTGTTGCACATCTGTCATGTGCTTTGCCTTGTGAATTGTTGCAAAAGAAGGTGTTACAACAATGTAATCCTCGCCAAAGCCTGCTATCTCTCCTTCGATAGCGTCAGTTGTTTTCTTCAGCTTGTTTATCGCCCTCTTCAGCTCAATGAGATCTCTTTCTTTCAATGGTTTTATGTTTACCAGGGCGATTGTGTGCCCTTCTCTTAATGAGTCAAGGATAGGCTTCATGTCTTCAAAATCTTCTAGGATAAATGGCCTGACAAGTATCTTTGATTTTGGCTCTAATGCTTCTGAGTCAAGTTCAACGTAGCCTTCTTCTTCGTCCAGCTCATCAAATTTTGGGCCGCTCATTTTTGCCTTCAGTGATGAGAAAAAATTCTTCATTTTTAACCTCCTCCTCGACGTAAAATTGCTAACTTTATAAACTCTCTTTACTTTAGAATAGTATAACCGTGCATGTATATAAATGTTTCTAAAATTGCAAAGCAATAGCTCAAAACAATGCCTTTTTTAGGCAGTATATTTTTTATTCTATAAAAACACAACCTTTTTAAAGAGCATATAACTTCTTAGCAAACATGGCAAATAGAAGGGGAAGCTACAGGAGAAAGACTAGAAGGCTTATGAAGAAGAATTACCGCGAAAAAGGAAAGATAAGCCTGACAAAGTACTTTGCAGAATATAAAAATGGAGATAAAGTCACGCTTAAAGCAGAGCCTGCTGTGCAGAAAGGAATATATCACCTCAGGTTCCATAGCAGGACCGGCGTTGTAAAAGACAAGCAGGGCGACTGCTATAATGTTGAGATAAAAGACGGCAACAAGCCAAAGACTCTTGTTGTGCACCCGATTCATCTTGCGAGGTTAAAATGAAAATACAGGTAATAGAAGAAACACCTATCACTGCTGCAGAAGTCAAGACAGAGCTCAAGAAAATCAAGAGCAAGGACAAGGAACTGAATTTCAGGGCTCAAAAGACAGAGGATTACCTTAATCAGGTTGTTTCTGATCCAAAAAAGACAGCAGAGCTTGTCAAGAAACTGGAATCACTCAAGATACCTCGGCTAAAAGAGCAGCAGATAATGAAGATAGCAGACATCCTGCCTACAACTGAGAAAGATGTCAAGTTTGTATTGCAGGGATATACTCTTACAGTCACAAAAGAAAACATGGCAAAGATTGCAAAAGTGGTTGCTGATTTTGTGAAGTAGTTCTATTTGGTTCACTATCTAGTAAGTCATAAAGTTTATATACTGCGGCCATTTTAGGTTCTTTATAAGATGGGTTTAGTAACTATGAGGTATAGAGTTTATGGAAAATACAGAACAAGCGAAACAATTAAACAAGAGTTTAAAGGAAGAGAATGCGATTGTTCTAGATTTCTTGCCGCATGGTTACCCGTTCGATAAAAGACCCAGTCATAAGAAGAGTCCTATTGTCCAGGCCTTGGGTAAGAAACGATTCGTGCTTCTAGAGCTTGTACCTAAGAAAGATATTTTTCTACAGCCTTATGAAGAGGTGTATATAGGGGAAGGCAAAAGAGACAAGATACACCATATAATCGGAAAACTGCCTTTAGACAAGCTTACAGCTACTGCCAAGACAGAACTGGAATTTGTAGTCAAAGACCTTGTGAAGAAGAATGAGAAGCAGTTTGTGGATTTTTTCAATTCTGCGCAGCCCTTGACTACTAGAATGCATCAGCTTGAGCTGCTGCCAGGATTAGGCAAGAAGCACATGTGGGAGATACTTGAGAAGCGACAGGAAAAGACGTTTGAGAGCTTTAATGACCTTAAAAAGCGCATTAAGCTAATGCCAGACCCTGAAAAAATTGTAATAAAGCGTATTTTGGCTGAAATAACCGGAAAAGAGAAGCATTGCCTATTTGCAGAGTTCTAAAGCCTTTTTAGCGAAAATAGAAAATTATATATAGGTTTTATGTTTTTATGTTTTAAAAGGGGTGAATTGAAAAATGGCAAAGCAATATGAAGGACGCTGTATGAAGTGTAAGAAACAAGTTAAAATGAAGGATGCTAAAGAAGTTACTATGAAAAATGGAATGAAGGCAGCGAAAGGTGTTTGCCCGCACTGCGGAACTAAGGTCTTTAGAATCCTTGGAAAAGCCAAATAAAGCTGGAAATCTTTTGATTTCCACTATTTTTTTTTAAAGGGGGTGTTGGATATGTCTGCGCAAGATAAAGTTAATTTAAGGTTGCAAATACGAAGCAATATTCTAGAAAAGACTTCTATAAAGAACAAAGCAATTGCAGAAGAGATTGCCCGCAAATGGGCTAAGTTAGAATAATTTTATTTTTTTATTATCCCATAACCAATAAGCCGCCATCTCTGGCCTACTCTTCTAGATATAGTTATTTTTGCTTCTTCTTCTGCGCAGATAGGCCTTTTTAATGTGCATTCTACTTTTTTCTTGCTTATGTCATTTACGATGCCTACTGTTGCAGCAGAATTGACATTAAGCATCAGGAATTCTCCTTTCTTGATCGGCTCAACAACTAATTTGTCTTTTGCGCCCACCACTCTTTCAAGAAGGTGAGTTTCAAGTTTCAAATCATACCATACTGGAGGCAGTTTTCCTGGCTTTCCTACTACACTGCCTACTAGCTGATCTGATTTAACTATAGAAGGATCTAGTTCTGTCATTACTGCCATGCTTCCCCCGGGATGCACTTCTTTCAGTGCTGCTCCGCCAGCCATGGCACTTGTTATCTTTGATTTCAAAGGCTTCCATTTCTTTTCTTTAGATGCGTAGCCAGGCAATATTTCTATTTCATCTCCTACTGCCAGCTTGCCTTGTTTTAATGCTCCGCCAAGAACACCGCCAGTCAGTTTTTCTGGTTTTGTTCCTGGTTTATTGATATCAAAGCTTCTTGCAACAAGCATTATAGGGTCTTTGTCTAAATCTCTTTTTGGTGTTGGAATGTTTTCTTGTATTGCCTGCAGCAGCAAATCGATGTTGATTGAATGCAGCGCGCTGATAGGTATTATAGGAGCGTCCTTGTATTTTGTGTTTTTCAGGAATTCTTTTATCTTTTTGTAATTATTTTCAGCAATTGCCTTATCCACTAGGTCTATCTTGTTTTGCACGACAATTAATTTGTCAATGTTCATGATCTCTAGAGCCATCAAGTGCTCTTGTGTCTGCGGCTGAGGGCATTCCTCGTTTGCAGAAATCAATAATATCGCTCCGTCCATTATGTTTGCGCCGCAGATCATTGTCGCCATCAAGCTCTCGTGTCCAGGAGCATCAACTAAGGAAGCAACTCTTAAAAGTTCTGTCTCGCTTCCGCATATCTTGCATTTTGTAAAAACTGTGTAGCATTCTGGCTCCTTGCATTTCGGGCATTTGAATATGCTCATGTCTGCATAGCCGAGTCTTATTGTGATTCCTCTCTTTATCTCTTCAGAATGAGTGTCAGTCCACTTGTTTGTCAGGGCCTTGACTAATGTAGTTTTGCCGTGGTCAACATGGCCAATCAGGCCTATGCTTATGTCTGGCTGTCTTGCTTCTTCTTTTTTAGAAGTCTTCTTTGTCTTTTTGACTGCTTTCTTTTTACCCATCTAAGTCAGAAAAGTGAGAAAGTATTTATAAAGGTTACTCAAAACGCATACTTTTTGAGCACCTCTAAAAATCAAAGATTTTTAGTAGGTTACTTATTCTTCCCCTAATTCCCCTATATGCGTCCGAACACTGTCCATTGCGCCGTAGACTTTTACGCCTGCAAGGACTTTTTCATCAGGAGAAATCAATCTTGGTTTTCCGTCATGCATTGCCAACAAGATCATTGCTGTGCTTTCTACATTGTCTACTTCTTCAGAGCAGACATTCAGGATAACAATGCACTGCTTGCCCATAAGTTCTTCTATCTTGTAACTTTCTTTCAGGTCTGCAACCACTTGTATGTCTCTTTCAACAGGGCCTAAGTCAAGAAGCAAAATATATTCTTCTTTTTTAGAATGCATCTCTGCCCCTGTTATTGTGGCGACTCTTATCTCGAATTTTTCAAAATCTTTGAATGTAAGTTTTATTGGATCACACGCCATTATTTCACCTCAGAAGCAGGATTTATTATTTGATATAAATATTTTATGTAAACTTAAGGTCATTTGTGAGCATCTTATACAATTCTGCGCTTTCAAAGAAATAAATCGGCACAAGAGGATTGTCGCAGAGAGCTATTGCTTTTTTTCCTTTTAATTCGGTTTTTGCACTTTTATCTAGCTGATGCAATCTAGCCCCAATTTCATCCCATACAAAAGTTTTCAGGTCGCTGCATATCGGATTTGCATCCTTTAGCTTTAATTCAAGCCCTCCATTTTTTCTTCTTATTATGATTTGTGCATGTGTTGCTCTTGATACATTATTAGAAGGAACCCAGATGTCATTGTGTGCGGGATGCCTGCCTATTGTATAGACCTTGTAAGGCTCGTCTGCTTTTGGTGGTGTTAGTTTATAGATCAAGCTGTGTTTAGGAACTTCAGGAATGTTTAGCACTACCGAAGTATATGTCTCTATTTCTGGAGCAAGGGTTGTGCCTTCTCTAAATTCCTCTGGCGTGGGCACGACGATATAATTTCCAGGATATTTATCTACAAACGCTTCAAGAGGCCTGGCTATTGCCCGCCTCATGAAAATCGGCAGTTCTGTAGGAATTTCTTCTGCTTCTTGCTTTTCTTCTTTCTTCTTGCGGTTAAATAACCCCATTCTCTCCACCAAATAAACTTTAAGTATAAAATATTTAAATATTGTGCTTCTTCACTATATAGAAAATCTCGTTATGCTCTTTTATTATCTCAAATTCATAACCAATTCTTTTAAGCATCTGCTCAAGCCATCTGCGATAAGGATATTTCATTGGCTTGCCGGTTACTTTTTTTGTTGCAAAACTTATGACTAAATATTCTGCATCTATATTTTTTATCAAGGATTCGCTTGCTTTTCTTCCTTTTTTTCTTTCAACTTCATCTAATATTTTAAAGAGGAAACAAACATCTGCTTTGGGAAACCTCTTCAATAATGAAGGATCTTTTGCAGCCTCTGTCAAGTCCAGAGGAATTGCTTTTCCTTTTATCTTCATTTTCTTGAAATACTTTTCTAAGAATTCACAGTCCGATGCATTTAATTCAGAGGCGTAATATTTGGCATCAACCTTCATGTAAGGATAGCTCACAGGATTCAGGCCGCATCCCAAGTCAAGAATGGTTCTTGGCTTTCCTGTTACTGCAAATATCTTTTGATAAATCACAGGATAGATTGGAATTCTTTCTTTTGTTGACAGGTGCGTCTCTAATATTTTTTCATAATCTCCTTCTGAAAGATACTTTTCTCTTTCTTTTGCTGCTTTTGTCAAGAACACGCCATATATTCTCCGCAATACAGCACGGACATGCTTTACAGTCTGCTTATAATCTTCAGAGCGGGTTCTTCCTTCAGAAACAGCTTTCATCGCTTTAAGATTCTGCTTGAAATATTTTATCACTTCTGCGCGCACAAACTTATCTTCTATTGCATTGAACTCTTTTTTTTCTTTTATTTTTGCAATCAATTCTTTTATCATATTGGCTGTGCCCTTAAGTCAAATTTAGTCACGTCAATTATCCTTACTTTTACTTTCTGCCCCAGGACAAAATTGCCAGACACGATTACTGGCTTGTAAGCATGGTTTCTTCCAATAAAGGTTCCATTTTTACCGTGCTCATCAATAATTATCTCGCCTTCCCAGTTCTTCCATTTCCGGTTGTTGCTGAATGCAGTCCATTCAAACTGGGAACTTAGTTTCCTTGACCTGTCTTTTATTTCTCCTCCTGGAAGCTGTTTTTCTCTTTTTTCTGCTCTTGTTCCCGGCCGTGCAACAAATCTTGAGATGTTCAGCACATCTGGCTTTGTTTGGTCTATCAACAGCAGGCTGTCTTTGAACTGCTCATATGTCTCTCCGGGAAATCCGCAGATTATGTCTGTTGATATTGTTATATCAGGAATTTCTTCCCTGAATCTTTTGATTATGTGCTTGTAATCTTCTATCTGATAAGGCCGTTTCATTGATTTCAATACCTTGTCGTTTCCGCTTTGCACAGGAATATGCAAAAACTTGAACATCTTTGGATGCTTGAAGACTTTTATCAGCTCTTCAAGGTTCAAGAGAACATATTTTGGGTTTGCCATGCCCAGCCTTATCTTGAACTCTCCAGGAATTTCAACAATTTTCTTCAATAATTCTGCAATGTTTGTGCCTATGTCAACTCCATAGCAGCCAGTATCCTGTGCAGTTATCCATATCTCCTTGCATCTGTCTTTAACACACTGCCGCACTTCATTTATGATTGATTCAACCGGGTATGAGATTAAGTCTCCTTTGATCAGTTTTACAGAGCAGTATGCGCATCTTCCCCTGCAGCCAGATGCAATGGGAATTATGCCTATGACTGGATTTTTTCTTATCCTTGGCAGGTTTATTTTCAGCGTCTTGTTCTTTGCAAGTATTGCTACCGGATTGTCATGCAGTGTCTCTTCAACAACTGAAACAACTTTATTCACATTGTGCGTACTCACTAAAGAAACATCAGGTAATATCTCTCTTATCTGGGGATGCAGGTGCTTTGGTATGCAGCCTGCAACAATTATTTTCTTGTAAGGATGCTCTTCATGCACTTTTCTTATCTCTTTTAGCGCATTATCATCTCCCTTGACTGTGCAGATATTGAGAATGACTATAAACGCATCTTCTACTGAACCAACTATCTTGAAGTCTGCTTCAGCCAACAGCCCTTTCATCATCTCTGCTTCTGCAAAGTTTGCACTGCAGCCAAATGTCTTTATGCAGATATTTGTGCTCATGAGAAAAAGTCAGTTTTATCTTATATTTAAAGCTTCTGTGAATTCTTTTTAGCAAGCTTTCTTGCTTTTGCCTGCTCCAGACTAATTGTGTGGCGGCACTCAACGCACCATTTGCGCATAGGAGAATAGCTTTGTATCTCTGCGCCGCATCTTTGGCATTTCACTAAATTTCCCCCCATGCCTCTTAATAAACCTGCATACTTTATAAAAGTTATGCTTTTGATATTACTCTCGAGTAATTAACTTAGAGATACTTTCCATTTGGAAAGGTTCGTATTAGAAAAATTTTAATATTTCAAAGTTTTTAAACTAAATAATAGGGGTTTTTCAAATCAAAACAGGGGCAAATTTGCCATATGGAAAGCAACGGTTTAAGCAGTAATGAGAAAAAAATTCTTAATGAAGTAGGTAGTTGTGTCAAGATAGATGTGCCTGCTTTAGCTGAAAAGACAGGCCTTAGCAAGCCCACTGTACGCAGCATAGTCAATAAGCTTGTTTCTGCTAATTGCATTATGCCGCGGGTTTTGATGCGCCCTGCTGCTCTTGGATTGAACTTAATGACAATCTATGAGCTTACTTATCCTGCATCTGCTGTTGCAAAAGGAGATGTTATAGAGCAGCATATAAAGGCAATGCTGCCTATCACGCCGAATATTGCTACTATTATCAAAGTCAATCCGACAACAGTCTTGGTAGTTTCATTTTACACCGGCCTAGAGCAGAAAGATTATGCATTCAGCCAGACACTTGCGCGTTATTTCAAAAAAGTAGGCGAGGATTTTCCAGTGACTGCCAAGGAATTATGGACGCGCCCTGCAAAGGATTTTTATTATGATCCAAGCATATCTAAATTTTTGAAAGGCATTGATGATTTCAATAAAAACTCAAAAGAATAAAGAAGGAGGCGTATATACATGGAAGAGAGCCAACAGCTCGGAGGCAATATCGAGCTCGTGGGTTTTAAAGAAATTGATGGCGGCTCTATGATAATATTGAAAAAAGTCATAGGCAGCTATGCGCGAAAGTTTTCTGACAGGATGGACGGCATTGACAAGCTGACCATAAGGATGAAGAAAGTAGGCAACAGCCAGTTTGAGCTTAACGGCCTTCTTGTAAAAGAAGGACAGCAATTTAATTCAGAAGTGACTGACTATAACCTGTTTGTAGGTGTTGACCAGGTATTGAAAAAGATTGAAACATCTGCATTGAAGTGAAAACTTTTAAATAGCTTAAGTTAATTCTCGTACTTAATATGTTCCAGAACCATATAAAGAAGATACTGAAGAAAGAATTAAAGCTTAAAGATATCTCCTTAGAGATACCTCCGGATTCAAAGCTGGGTGATTTTGCTTTTGCCTGCTTTGCACTGGCAAAAGACATGAAAAAATCCCCTGCAGAGATTGCAAAAGAGTTTGCTCAAAAACTAAAGCCAGATGATTACATAAAGGAAATCAAGGCAACAGGCCCTTATGTCAATTTCTTCATAGACAAAAGCAAGCTTGCAGAAGAGACTGCAAAAGAGATTTTCAAGAAAAAAGACAAGTACGGGCATTCTAAGATGGGCCAGAAAGAGACTGTTGTCATTGAATATCCCGGGCCTAATACCAACAAGCCATTGCATATCGGCCACATGAGAAACATGGCTCTGGGCGTAAGCATGGCAAATATATTTGCAAGCCAGGGCTGCAAGGTAAAGAAAGTCAATATTGTCAATGACCGGGGAATCCATATCTGCAAAAGCATGCTCGCTTACCAGAAGTGGGGCAATAAAAAGACTCCTGTAAAAGAAAAAAGAAAGCCAGACCATTTTGTCGGCGATTATTATGTCATGTTCTGCAAGAAAGCAAAAGAAAATCCAGAATTAGAAAAAGAAGCGCAGGAAATGCTCAGGAAATGGGAAGAAGGCGACGAAGAAGTGAGGGCCCTCTGGAAAAAGATGAATAAATGGGCTTTCAAAGGTTTTAAAGAGACTTACAAGCATTTTGGTCTGCCGAAGTTTGACAAGGAATACCTGGAAAGCGAGACTTATAAGAAAGGAAAAGAAATTGTCATGGATGGTCTGGACAAAGGATTATTTCAAAAGAGAGATGACGGCGCAATTGTTGTTGATCTAAATAGGCAGGGATTAGGTGAAAAGGTTCTGATAAGAGCAGACGGCACCAGCGTCTATGTAACACAGGATTTGTTTGTTGCAGAGCAAAGATATGAGGATTTCAAGTTTGACAAGTGCATTTATGTTGTTGCTACAGAGCAGAATTATCATTTTAATGTCTTGTTCACTTTATTGAAGAAATTAAAATATCCCTGGGCAAGTGGCTGTTATCATTTTGCTTATGGCATGGTTCATCTGCCAGAAGGAAAGATGAAATCCAGGGAAGGCATTGTTGTTGATGCAGATGACTTGATGCTTGAGATGGAGGATCTTGCCAGGGAGCAGATTGTAGAAAGACACAAGGATCTTGAAGAAGAGAATGTCCATGAAAGAGGCACGTGGGTGGGGCTTGCTGCAATAAAGTTCTACTTGTTGAAGATAGATGCAATAAAAGACATGACTTTCAAGCCAGAGGAAAGCCTTTCTTTTGAAGGAGACACTGGCCCGTATCTGCAGTACACGCATGCAAGGGCTTGCTCTATTATCAGAAAAGCAAAAGAAAAGGATTTAGAGCCAGGCATAGATGTTGATTTCAGTCTGCTGAACAAGCCTTCAGAGATTTCTTTGATGCAATCTTTGTCTGAATTCCCTGCAAAAACCGCAGATGCCTGTGTTAATTTGAGGCCGCACATCATCGCGCAGTATCTTCTGACATTGGGCAGGGCTTTCAATGAATTCTATCACGCATGCCACTGCCTGAAAGAAGAGAACAAGGAGCTTGCCAAGGCAAGACTGCTTTTGATAGACAATACAAGGCAGGTCCTGAAGAATGGATTGAATCTTCTGGGAATCTATGCTCCTGAAGAGATGTAAGATGAAGATAATCAAGATTCCAGCAAGCGCAGGATGGCTGAAAAAGACAACAGGTGTTGAAAAAGCGCCTGATAAAATAATAAAGCATCTTGAGGATTTCTGGTTTAGTGAAACAGGAGTTTTGCCAGTCTATAGTTTTGATGAAGTGAAGGCGCCTACGCAAAAAACAATCTTTGAGAAAATAAAAGCGCAGAGAGAATTCATTGCTCTTGGAGGAGACCATTCAATGACTTATGCCTGTTTCAAGGCATTTGCTTCTAATCATAACAATCCAGGAATAATTGTTTTTGATGCTCATCCTGACTTGATGCCAACAACAGATCCAGTCAATCATGAGAATTATCTGCGTGCCTTGATTGAGCATGATGTCATTCCTGCAAAGAACGTCATTATTGTCGGGCTGAGAAATTCAGACCCAGATGAGATAAAGTTCTTGAAGGAAAATAAAATAAAGCATTTTCCCATGCTGGAGATTGCGCAGGATGGAAAAGAATCTGTCTGTAATGCAATAATGGCTGCTGCAAGAAAGTTTGATGCATTATATCTTTCTATTGATATTGATGCAGTTGATGCTGCTTTTGCTCCAGGAGTCACATATCCAGAGGTTGCAGGCCTGACATCAAGGGAATTATTGTATTTCCTGCACAGGATAAAGAAATTAAAGAACTTGAAAGCAATGGATATTGTTGAGTTGAATCCTGACAAGGATATCAATAACATTACTGCTTTGTTGGCGGCCAAAATAGTGGTTGAATTATGCTGATTTTATTTATCAGAACTGCGAATTTCTTTTTTGATGTGATTTCGCACGTGCAGCCTTGAGCTGCACGGTTTTGATCAAACTTTTTTTAAAAGTTTGATAGAAACATTTATATACTATTTTTCTGTTTTTTAGACTAATTTGAGTAAAAAAGGGGAAATAGGGTGACTATTAAACAGTTATTACTGATTTTGCTAGTTTTAGGTATTTTGAATGCTTTTCCAGTGTTTGCTGTAACATGCAACCAGACAATAAATGTAGACACAACTTTAACAAAGAATTACAATAGCTCTACTACTGGCTTCTGTATTAATGCCAGTCATATTACACTAGATTGTGCTAATTATAACATTACCGGCGGCCTGAATGAATACGGCATACTTGCAAATAATCGAGTAAATATTACGATACAAAACTGCAACATATATAATTTCTCAGATGGGCTGCTGCTGAACAGCACCAGTAATAGTCATGTCCTGAACACATTATCAGATGATAATCGGTTTAATTTTGCAAGCAAAGGAGTTGTATTGTTTAAGGCGCATAATAATAAATTTATCAATGTTACTACTTTCAATAACAGGCAGGCAGGATTTTATTTAGATCATTCTAATAACAATACCTTTTTCAGATGCATCGCCAATTCTACTGGTGCTGTTGCAGGATTTTATATGGACAAATCTAATTTTACAAACCTGACAAGGAACAGGGCTTTCTGGAACAATGGGGATGGATTCTATTTTCTTCAATCCACCAACGCTTTCGTGAAAAACAATACAGTATATAGCAATAATAACGGAATAATCCTTTCCGGCAATTCTCATCATGCTGCAGTGATTGATAATTTGGCATATAATAATTGGAATCCGGGAATCAGGTCATCCTGGTCTGATAATGCCACAATAACAGATAATGTCGTATACGGAACACCAGGCTGGGTGGGGTTTAATTTTTTTGAAAGCTCAAATAATACTATTGCGCGCAATAGGGCATATAACAATAGTCAATCAGGATTTTCATTTGATTCAAATTCAGACTTTAACTATATATTTAATAATTCTGTATTTAATAATTCAGGGGGCGGATTTAATTTTAGCTCTAGCGATAGAAATGATTTCATCAATAACAGTGTGCATGATAATGCACAAGACGGAGTTTCTTTGGATTTTTCACGCAATAACAGTTTGATTAATAACAAGGTGTACAACAATGGCGCCCGAGGAATAGAAGTATACCGATCAGACAGCGTTAATGTTACTAATAACACGATTTATAATAACGCCGGACATGGAGTTATTGTATACCAGCAGGGCGGTGGCCAGCCTGGAAGCAATACAAGAGTAACAAGGAACAGTATTTACGCCAATGGCGGAAGCGGAGTGTATCTTTATTTTACTAACAATGAATTTGTTATTAATAACAGCATAGCCAACAATACAGGATCTGGAATCCGCATTGAACTCGTTACTGTAGGGAATAATATAACTCTAAATACTGTGTTGAATCATACATACAGCATTCAGCTTATTAATGCAAGCAACAACACAATCTATAACAATTATTTTGGCAACAAGCCAACTGCGGATGCTGCCAGCGCGCAAAATGATTGGAATATCAGCAAGACTCCTGGAACGAATATTATCGGCGGACCAAATCTTGGCGGAAATTTCTGGACAAATTATAACGGAACTGACTTGAATGATGATGGAATCGGCGATACAGAAGTTCCTTGGAGAGGCGTGATAAAAGAGATAGTAAACGGTGGTGATTTCCTGCCTTTAATTAATACATATGTAAGGAGCATTGCATGCGAGTTTAATTCCAGCGGAACTTTCACTAACTGCACAGACGCGGCATTCTTTCAAAACATTACAAGAGTGCGGGCATTTTGCACAGCAAACAATGGAAGGACAGCAAATGCAACTTTTAACCTGACAAACCTGTACGATTCAAATACTTTCTTTGTCAATACAACTTCTGATAATTCAACAGGATTTTTTGTATTGGATAATACTGATGTGCAGATACTTGACAGCGGAGGATGGAGATTATCTGTCATCTGCACTAATGAGTCTGGTGTTTCACAGTCTGGTTTTGTTGATTTTAACATCCCATTCGGCAATATTTCTGTGTCAATGCCAATTCCTGCAGGAAATTCAAATGCCACAGCAAACAGGACATTTAATGTAACCTGTCGTCTGCAATGTGTTGGCGGTGAATGCGTAAACACAACAGCAACATTAGATCCAATACAAGTAGGCAATACGCCTGGAAAAAAGATAAAGCAAAAAGATTCGCCTGATTGGCTCTGGATTATTTTTATTTTATCACTGCTGATTGCAATAGCATTGACAGCAATCGCGCCAAAGAACAAGCTTGCATGGATTTTCGTGCTTACAATGCTGGTGATGGTTGCAGGATGCGGCGAGAGATTTATCAGCATCAATCAGCCAGGCACAGCCAATGAAGGAGACACTGTATGCGTGAATATAACTGTTAACAGCACAGCTTTTCCGCCTCCGTTCAATGGTAGGCCTTGGTTTGCTGTGCAGATTCCGAATAATTGGACTGTCGTCAATGCAACAACAGGAATTCCTTATCGCGGAGGAGCGAGCGGAAATTTCACATCCAATGCAACAGTCGCGAGAAATGCCTCAAGAACATTCGGCAACAAGACAAATTATACTTGGTGGGGCTTTGCAGGCAATCCTCCTGTGAATCCAGTCCAGGGCAGCTTCACAAATGGAACTATCTGTTTTAATGCCGCAACAGCAGGAAACTTTTTGATAGATTATCATGTCGGCCAGAACCGGACTGCCTGGTCAGATAATTCCACAAACATATCAATCAATGTAACTGCTGCAGACTTTGTAAGAATAAACAGCATAAGCATCTCGCCAGATAAATTTCCAATAGGCGGAGGAACACAATTGACGTGTATCGCTAATGTCACCGGCAGTAACACCATAGTTGCTGTTTATTTCAATGTAACGCTTCCTGATGCAACAGTTCTTAATTTGGGCAATGGCACGAAAAATGGAGATATATGGAACAGCTCTGCGTTTCTGGCAAACTTGTCAGGAGTCTATAATTGCTCAGTTCATGCAGTAGACAATGAAAGTATAAATAAAACAGATACTATCCTGTTTCGAGCAGGTGTAAAAGGTGCAATCCCTATGAATTCAGGTTATCCTTTTTATACAAGAGACCAGAACCCAAGATATCCTGCAAATCAGTCCTGCCTGGATTCATTGATACCTGGACAAAATTGCGATACCTCCTGGAACGTCACAGTGAACAGCTCTGTCGGAGATACATGGATTTTTTTCTGCAGTTACGATAATCCTCAGGGTGATGCCAACACGTCTGAAATAAATATCACTGTCGTAAGAGGTGGTGCTCCACCTCCTCCACCTCCCCCAAGACCTTCAGGCGGCGGTGGCGGCGGCGCAACAAGGCAGTATCCGCAGGAATGCATTGAAGACTGGTCTTGCACTCCTTGGAGCGCATGTATAGCAGGCCTGCAGACTAGGACCTGCACTGATGCAAATAAATGCGGCACAACAAATAGCAAGCCCGCAGAATCGCTGACATGCGCGATGCCTATTGCAGAATTTGTTGAAGAAGAGCCTGCTCCTCCTCCAGAACCGACTGAGCAGGAGAAAAAATCATTAAAACACAAGACAAAAATAATTTCACCTTCAGTTGTCTTTTCAAAAAGAAATATCACGCGAATTACAGCATTGCTTGTCGCGCTTGTAGTGCTTCTGGCAGTTATAATCAATTTTGTAAAGTACCGGCCGCCAGAAAAATCAGTCCAAACAGCTGCAGCAAAGCCTGCTGTGAAAAAACCAGCTGCCAAGCCAAAAGCCAAGCCCGCTGCTAAAAAATCACCAGTGCCAAAAGTTAAGCCTGTCAAGATGCCTGCAGCCAAGCAGATGAAAAAGAAGAGCACTGAAGAGCTGTTAAAAGAATTAGGTAACATCTAGAATGGATTTCAAGAAAATACTGCTGATTTTGTTTATTTTCTGTATCTTAAGTGCTTTTTCAGCCTATGCAATAAATTTTAAAGGCATTGCCTGGAATGCAACGTATGATGATGGAAATGTTGACACTGCGTATGGAGTGGATGTTGATTCTGCAGGCAATCCTGTTGTAACAGGAAAGGGAAATAATGATTACGTCACTTTCAAGTATGCTTCAAAAAACGGGGCGCAGATATGGAATGCCACTTATGCTCCTGGTGTAACAGCAAGGGGTATCCATGTTGATGCGCTGAATAATGTTGCTGTCACAGGAGACTCACCAGGAGGAATTCTCACTGTGAAATACAATTCAGCAGGCGTTAGATTATGGAATGACACATATAATCCCGGCGGTTTTCCAACTGGCAGAGGTGTTGCATCAGATTCTCAAAATAATATAATAATCACCGGCTCTGGAACTGCTAATACTGATTTTGTGACAGTAAAATATAATTCCACTGGCTCCCAGCTTTGGATTGAAACATATGGCTTTAGCAACAGTCTTGATTATGGAAAAGGCGTGGTTGATTCGCAGAATAACATAGTCGTAACAGGAAGAAGCAATGCATCTGGTGACTGGGATATCCTTACAGTCAAGTATAATTCTACAGGCGGGCAATTATGGAACACTACTTTTGATACAGGCAATCCTGATGATGTAGAAGCTATTGCTCTTGATTCAAACGATAACATAATAGTTGCAGGTTATGAAACAGTGGCGCTTCAGCGCGAGGATTATTTGATTGTAAAATTCAATTCAACAGGCGGACAGATATGGAATGTTACGATTGACAATGACGAAAGAGATATAGGCCACGGAGTTGCAGTAACCCCTTCAGACAATATAGTCGTGACAGGCTACAGCGGCCCGGCATTCCCTCTGCGCTACAATTATTTCACTGTGATGCTTAACCAAAGCGGTGCAATGATCTGGAATGGCACTTATGATAACGGCAATGATTTTGCCACTGCTGTTGCATCTGATTCGCAGGGAAACGTGATCATAACCGGCTACAGCGACAATGTGACTGCCAGCAAGACAGATTCTTACTTCACTTTGAAATATCTTTTCAATGACCCGCCCACACAAGACAATCCTATCTTAAATTCTTCAGTTGGAGGAAATACTGTTATAGAGAACCTGACGGTTTATCCGCAGAATGTGGTTGATCCAGAAGGAAGCCATGTAACAAATATCACTAATTGGTTCATGAATGGAACTTCAATCACTGTTTTGAATATGCCGTTTGATACGAATATAACGTCAAATGCAACTGGCGCAGTAAGAGATTATTCTCCGTTCCAGAATAATGGAACAGTTAATGGTTCTGTCTGGACCGCAGCAGGAATCTCTGGAGGTGCTTATATTTATGACGGAATTGATGACGGGATATCTGTTCCAGCGGCCAATAGCTTGAATCTTTCAGAAAACTTTTCTGTTGAGGTGTGGATAAAGCCAAGAAAACTGGGGGGCATAGGATCCCAATATATCTTGGATAAGGGTGATGCTTCTGGCGTCGGCGTAAATCCGGGTCATAATTATGCTCTGTTCATAAATTCTTTCACGAATCGGACTATATTCATAATACATGGTACTGGTGCTTTCCCCCCAGGTGCTGCTTATGCAGTGGGAACTGTAACAACTCTTAAACCAGATCAATGGTATCATATTGTCGGTACTTTTGTCAATTCCACTCATGATATGCGTATTTATTTGAATGGTTCTTTTGAGGCAAATCAGACAAGCAATTGGCCTGGCGGTCCTCCGCTTTATTCATATCCTTTAACTATTGGAAGGCAGTCACTTGGAAACTTTAATCTGTTTAACGGAACAATTGATGAAGTAAGAGTTTACAATAGGGCCTTGACTCCTGCGCAGATCAAGGCAAACTATAACAAAGGACACCCTAATTATAATACAATTGTTTCGCAGGAAACCAGAGTAAATGAAACATGGCGCGCATGCCTGACACCAAACGATGCAATAGATGACGGCCAGACAAAATGCAGCAATAATGTGACGATAAAAAAGCAGGTTGAATGCGGTGATTACATAGCAAACGATACTGTTTTGTTGAGGGATTTAAGAGGAAACGGCACATGTTTTACAATAATTGCAGATCATGTGACGCTGGACTGCGCAGGGCATATGCTAATAGGCAATGGAACCGGCCAGGGCATAGTCGCAAATCATACCAATAATATCACCATAAAGAATTGTGTTGTGCGGAATTTTACAAACGGCATATATTTGAATCATTCTAATGATAGTCTTGTGCAGGAAAATACAGCATATAATCACAGCAATGCAGGTTTTTATCTTATTTCAAGCTCAAGAAATGATGTTATTAATAATACTGCATACAACAGTACATACGGCATCCTGCTGAACCTTAGCTCTAATAACACCTTGACAGGAAATCTTGTCTATAATAGCCAGGATTTTGGATTTTATCTGCAGGATAACAGCTGTTACAATTATTTGTTTAATAACACTGCGCGCAACACGTCTGACACAGGTTTTCATCTTGCCTTGAATTCCAGTTATAACACAATAAGAAATAATTCTGCGCACGCCACCCAGAACAGGGGATTTCATGTAGATAACTGCACAGGCAATATTCTTGCATCAAACAATGCATATGATAATGTAAGAAACGGCTTTGATATACACACCGGCTCAAGCAGCAATTCTCTTTTCAATAATACTGCGTACAATAACGGCTTTTTTGGCTTTTTAATATATCAGACAGACAATAACACGCTCAAAGACAATGCTGCATATGACAATACTCGGCAGGGCGTTGTCATCCGTATAGCAAATAATACAAACATCTCAAACATGCATGTTTATAATAATGCCTTAGGAGAAGTGTGGATAGGGACAGGTGCGACACCATGCCAGGTTTATATTTCCGGCTTGATCATAGACCGGCCTGCAGACGGTTTCCAATATTACACCAACCTCTCAATAACAGATTCAGTCGATCCAAATACAGAATATATAATCTATTGGGCAAGCCAGGGCACGCTTCCTGCAAATTACATATCTTTCAGGCGGAAATTTGTGAATATATCTAATTTTATCGGAGCCACAACCATAGATTCAATAACCTGGCGCTGGCTTGATTCAGAGCTTGCAGGGTATAATGAAAGTCAGTTTGAATTATGGCAGTATAATGCAAGCGGCTGGACAATGTTGAATAATTCTCCAGATACTGCAGCCAATACTCTTGGTTTGCGCAACCTTGCCCCTTCAAGTGATTATGGAATACTTCAGCAAGCGCCTCCCGCGCCTCCAGGACCTTCTGGCGGCGGAGGTGGCGGCGGAGGAAGGTCTTACATAAATGCAATGGAGCAGCAGGAGCGCCAGGCTGAAACACAAACAACCACCACACCTGTTGCACCATTTAGCTATTTGCCTGAGTTTGAGGAAGAAGAGATAATAGAAGAAGAGCCTGCAGTGCCGGTAATTGAGGAAAAGATTGAGATAAAAGAAGAAAAAGTACCTGAAACAACAGTTATTGCGCCTGAAACACCAGGATTTTCATTATCTGAACTGATAAGCACCCGAAACTTTGTGAGGGCAGCGTTATTGATACTTGTAGTCTCTATTTTAGTGTATATTTTCGCTCTTTCCAGGTTCCTAAAGAAGAAGCAGGCATCAAAAGAAGATGTTTTGGTGGAAGAAATGCTTGAAACACCTAAAAAACCTGTTTCCAAGAAGATCAAACCCAAAGTTTCTGCCCCGAAAGTGTCTGTCTTGGATAAGCACGAGAAGACTGCTGAGGACATTCTTAAAGAGCTAAACAAGTATAAATAGAAAACTTTATATATTCATACTCCAATTGAACTACTGTATGGGGAGAATTAAGACCAAACTAATCAAGAGACTTACGTTTCAGCTAATGAAAGAGCATGGCAGTGAGTTCAAGGAAGATTTTAATGAAAACAAGCAATTAGTAGAGCAATTTCTATCAGGGCCAAGCAAGAAGATAAGA